>Ga0325405_1006724_pt1 | contig 11611 bp, 7 predicted proteins | sample PopdelMetagenome_21_FD_205663 | JGI IMG/M metagenome (GOLD analysis project Ga0325405, IMG submission 205663) | Populus deltoides microbial communities from Bellville, Georgia, United States - Xylem-Control-R2 | ecosystem: Host-associated > Plants > Phyllosphere > Stem > Wood/Secondary xylem...
CTCTTGGGTTCTAATTTTGATAACTTACGTTTATCCATCTGAAAAACTGTTCTTATAACATGAAACAACTGAAAGCAACATACAAGGCAAGTAATTAGAGCAACAACATAGAAGAAATGCAAAACAAAACATAAAAGGACAGAACTAATCCATTACAAGCTACGGTTGTTGTTAGTTTTGATGGTCATTTAGAAGTCTTTGACAATAACAACATTCAGAGCTACCAGGACAGGATCTATTTAGGCCAGAAGAAAGGCAACAAAGTTATGAGAGAATCATCTATGTCCATGAAATGGAAATTGTTTGCTAGCAGTCTCAAAATCTTGTACATATTGGGGAAAAAAAAACAGAACAAAAAATAACATGTCTGAATACAAAAATAATTAAAAACATGCAGACCATGTAGCTAAAAAATCACTGCATCAAAATGGGATTACCAGATGTTTAGAAAAGTACTTGAATAGCGGCGGGTCTGGGACGATGCTCCTTCTAGCGGATTCCTCAACGTTTTGCTGTAAAAAAAATGTTTGGTTAGTAAATTAACAGCTCTTGATAGCAGATCTGAAGTGAGAGTGGTGGCATTGAAGGTGGGTGGAGACGATCCAAAGAAAAGAATCAGGGAAGAGAATGGCGGCGGTTTAAACTCTGTTTTTGTCCATAAATTTTAACGGTAATAAGTAACCGGAAATACTGTTTGGTTATCTCTCTTGACTAGCTTTTCAACGTGAAAAAGAAAAAAAGTAGCTTTGTTGTTTTTGATTGAATTGAAGCAAGGAAAGGTGCCTTAACCATCCAATGGTGACCATTAAAGTTTTTACTGCAACTCTCGAAATTAGCTGGCATGACCAATCAATTTACATGTGAAGTTCTTTACATAACCTCGTTATAATCCACTTCTAATCATGATCGCTAACATTTAATTATTGTTTTGAAATAAAAAAGATAGAAATAATTTAAAAAAAAACATGTGTTTTTTTTTCTCGCTATATCCTTATATATTTTTAAAAGATGAGACTAGTTCCGTTCGGAGTTTATAGCTGTTTCTCTCAATAAATGTGTTTTTTTAAGATTAAATTTATATTTTTACTTTTACAGGAATATATCAGTATCTCAATCGTTAGACCAACACTTTATTGTTCATGCGTTTTTTTGTTTGAAATGATAAAAAACTACTTCAAAATTATTCATACATGAAAAATTCATAGGTTTGGGACCTGATTAAGAATATGAGTGTATAAGATAGGGACTAAAGTAAGGTCTACTAAAAAGCTATAAACATCTTTATCCAAACCAAATCCTTGTAATTTAAAAAAAACCTAAACCAACTTATCTCACAAGTCACAAAATCGACAAAAGCCCACCTCCTTCTCCTCGAAGAAATCTTTAGCTCCTTGCGACCTTAAATACAAACACTCACTCCAACATAAACAAAGAAACGACACGCAAACTCGAAAACCCAGAAAAGAAAAAACACCGAACTACCAAAGAGATCCAATCCTATCAAAGAAACATGAGAATCACTGTAATGACAGTAGGTGAACAGATCATATCTCTTGAAGTTGACCCTCATGAATCTGTAATCATTAATCTCTAAACCCCTTTTGTTTATTCCAGTCATTTGAATAATACACATGCTTACCATTCATTTATTTGATTGCAGGTTGAAAACGTGAAAGCTTTACTTGAAGTAGAGGTGAAAGATCTCTTTATTTTTTCCCTCTTATTTGTATGGTCAGAGAAATCGGGTTGCTCGAAATTACAAATCTTGTTTTGAAAAACCCAATTCAAATTTGTTCGTAATGTGTTCATTAATTGCTATATGTTCCTTCTCCGAAGTTTAATTATTGAAAGTTTTGTATCTTCATTGTTATTGTTGATTTTGTATGGTGTGAGAGCACCCAAAGTTCCGAGCTTTTCCATTTTTGGAATCCAATTCACCTTATTTTTACGCTGGACTTGTATAGTTTTAATTGAAGCGTGGTAATTGTGCATTTTTGGGTTTGTATTCAAAGTATTGATTTTTTTTTTGTTTCGATGCGAGAGTAGACGCAGGTGCCACTCCAGCAGCAGCAGCTGCTCTATAATGGGAGGGAGATGAAGAATAATGATAAATTAAGTGCATTGGGTGTTAAGGATGAGGATTTGGTCATGATGGTCTCTAATTCTGCTGCTATTAGGTATTTACACTTTTTTTTTGTATTTTTTTACCAGTTAAATTGCTTTCTCGGATTTGACCTGTCTTGTTTTTTCCTGGAATTTTGGAACATTGTCTAGGTCTTTTGTAGTTTGGTAACTTTCGGATTGACTGCTGTTGTGATTCATGGAATTTTAGATTCTGCTTTAGTTTTTGTAGTTTATCATTTTAGTTATGGATCCATTTGTTCAATATGGGCATTGGAGATCCTAATGTCAGTATATTTGTTTAAATTGTTTCGGCATTCAAATTTTCATGCTAAATGATGAAAATCGCGCACTTTTTTCAGTGCCCCCTCCAATAATTTAGGCTTAAATCCTGATGGATCTGCTGTGAACCCTGGAGCTTTCCAGCAGCACCTTCGAAGTGATTCTAATACAATGGCTCAACTATTTCAGGTAAGATGGATAATTTTTTTGTTCAGTTTTTCCTTTCACCCTTCTGAATCTGGAGTGTTGTGCAATTTCATGTTGATTTTAATGTTTTAGTGCAGATGAGAAATATCCTGCAATCTGATAACTGATTCCCTGTCGAAAGAAGTTTCATTCTTGGCTTGTCTGTAGTGTCCATTGCATGTCTCCTAATCCTTTTATTTTTTCTTACAATGGTGCGATAAGTGATTGTCTGATGCCATCAATTTATATCACAATAGGCTGATCCTGAACTTGCCCAAGCTGTTCTTGGAAACGATCTCAACAAACTGCAGGAGCTTCTTAGGCAACGCCATCGCCAAAGATCTGAATTACGACGTCAACAAGAAGAGGAATTTGTGAGTACTAGCTTTTACTGGTGGCTCCCTAAGTTATCTATTGCATCATGCCCTTTTATCTTAAGAAAAATATTCCACCATATAATTATGTTATTTCAATTAGAAATCGATTGTAAATGTTGACTGAAGGAGATGATTTACCTATATTCTTTCTGGTTTGGGATATAGGCCCTCCTTGAAGCAGATCCCTTTGACGTAGAGGCACAAAAGAAAATTGAAGCTGCCATTCGTCAGGTGAGTATTATTTAACTCTCTAATGGTAAAGGTGTCAGCAACAACTTACTAAAAGTATTTGGATGCCTGTATCCTTTTGTATTATTTTGGTAACTGTGATTGCACAACTAATGTGAGGTCGAGAATGGGGTTCTTATTGTCTAAAGTTCTAGACATCAACTCGTATTATTTTGGCAACTGTGTTTGCACAACTAATGTGAAGTCAAGAATGGGGTTTTTATTGTCTAAAGTTCTAGAAATCAACTCGTTTTCTTCTTCTTCTTCATGTTTTTTTCTTTTTTAAAAAAGTGGTTATATGCTATGCAAGGACATGATGCGTGTCTTGCCCCTCCATTTCTGGGAGATGAATTCTTTATTATGGTTGCAATAAAGCAATATATATAGCCTTTTGTTTTTAGTTTCCACTCAAAGGCTTCCACTAGTGATTATCATGGCATGCATTTTTTTTTCCAGATGCTTTTTTCTTTCAGTCTGTTTTGATGTTTTCCATTCCTGCTAATTCCAAATGCAGAAAGGAATTGACGAGAACTGGGCAGCGGCCTTGGAATACAACCCTGAAGCTTTTGCCAGGGTGGTATGTATGCTTTTCAACTTCGTGCAGCACAATTGAAGTTCGATTATTGGCTCTTAAATTTCATGTTTCTTCTTTAACCTTTCAGATTATGTTGTATGTTGACATGGAGGTTAATGGTGTCCCTTTAAAGGTAGAGACAGTCTTGTAATCTTCTTTCAATACATAGTGCTTGATGTGTTGTCCTTGTATTCTTTCAACATAATCATGTTTTTGCGTGTTTTTCTTGTAATCTTCATTTATTCCCCAAAACAGCTCTCATCATAGACTAGGACCACCACTGAATTTTTCTGCACGGTTTGATCAGTTTTCTCATGTGGGCATTGAGCTTGTGTGATTATGGATCAAGCCAAACGTTGTAGATATACTGATTTCTCTTTTTGTTTCAGGCATTCGTTGATAGTGGTGCTCAGTCCACGATAATATCAAAAAGCTGTGCCGAGCGATGCGGGTATGTGCTATTCTTATGTACTTGTTCCTTTTCTATTGGTCAACTTTTGAGGTTACATGGTTGGATATCCAAGTCCTTTACGTTTTCTTGTCAAGTTATCTCTTAAATAGTAACCTGGGTTTTGACTGCCTGCATGTTTCTAATTAGCATTATTTTGATTCTATCAAGCGGACATATCTTAATTTAACGCTTGCTTACAGTTCTTTTTCATTAGTGATGCAACCTGTTTTGTTGTTGGCATGTCTATTCAGATTGTTGAGACTTCTAGATCAACGATACAAAGGCATTGCTCATGGAGTTGGACAATCGGAGATATTGGGTCGTATTCATGTAGCTCCAATCAAGGTATATCATCGGGGAATCGGTATATCATCAGGGAATCATTTCTTGCTTAAAGTCACTTGTGGTCATACATGCAGTTTCTACTCACTGTCATTCAGTGTGTGTACATGCTTGTTTAAGTGTATGTGTTTGCACAGACACTTGTTTCTGTGGAAGGCTATTTTACAGTTTTTCTTGCACAAGCAATACGAATATTCTTCTATTATTTTCAAAGTACTTTTAACATGAGAAATAATTGAGAGACAGCTATTTATCAATTCTTAAGCTAATCTCCTTGTTTTCTTTTTTTTATTCCTCTAGATTGGGAATATATTTTATCCTTGTTCCTTCATGGTACTGGATGCTCCTAACATGGAATTCCTCTTTGGGCTTGATATGCTCCGCAAGCACCAGGTAGCACCATCAATTTGTCTTGTATTGATGGCAATTTGGACCTTTGGCTGTTGAAGTTTACCTGGATGAATTTGTTCTAATTTTAGCCTGTTCATGCAGTGTATTATTGATTTAAAGGAGAATGTTTTGAGAATGGGTGGTGGAGAAGTTTCTGTACCATTTCTGCAAGGTTGATCTTCTGTATTTGCCTTTTATTTTGTAACAATGACCGTTTTTCTTCTATATGCTTGATTTCTTTCAGTTATTTGAGAAAGCATTTAAGTGGTCAATTCTTTTTCCACTCAAGAAATTAAAGCTGTGTTGTTTCAGAAAAGGACATTCCTTCTCGTTTTCTTGATGAAGAGAGGTATTCAAAAGAAGCATCCAGCTCTGGAAACCCAGTAAGTCTTGTCTTAATTATATGTTATTACTGAAATAGATCCTTGTTACTGATAGGTTGCTATTTTATCTGATTTTTTTAGATGTTTTCAAACACTAAAGAAATACCCTCCTCTTTGAGCCGGTTGTTTACTTTAATTTTGGATAATTTCTGAAATGGATACTATACTTGTATATAAGGATGTAGTCAATGGTTATCTCAAACATAAATCATATGATTTTATGAATTGATGCTGACATCTGCTACTAATTTAAAAGCTAAAGTTTTGTCTTTGATCCATCTTGATTTTTCAGGTGACATCAGGAACAACAGTGAAGAAGAATGATCCACCAGCTGGAGGTCAATCTTCTGGTTAGTTCTTGTGATATGATATATGTTGTCAGGATACATTCTGCTGGTATTTTCAATATGAATTACGTGTTCAATTATACGTAATCTAACTAATTTGCTGGGTTATAAATTATGCAATTGTAGATAGCTGTGTTTTAATCATCACAGGTCTGTCTTAGATTACCTAGGCGGTCAATGAATTTGATTTCCTAACTAAATCTTTTCCCTTGGTGTTCCACAGGAGTTGCACGCGGTGGCGCGACACAGGTAAAAAAAGAATCAACATTTGGTTCATCTTTCTGCTTTGTTTCCCGTGGGAAATTTAGTCTGAGCTCTTACTTGAACAGTTGTTTCCTTCAGTATTCTCAAGCTGATCACGCATTCTGTTAAAATCTATCTTAACGTCTGTACTCTATCAAGCCAATTTGAATGTCAATAATAGTTCTCTCTCATATTGGCTGGCCAGGGACCTGACTTTGAAGCCAAAGTTGCAAAGCTTGTTGAGCTAGGGTTTGGAAGAGAGGCAGTTATACAAGCTCTTAGATTATTTGATGGAAATGAAGAACAGGCTGCTGGGTTTCTTTTTGGCGGCTGAAGATTAACTTGTTTTTTCAACGATTATTCATTGTGGGAACCATATTCATTTTGGTAATCTAATAACTTTACAATTGAAGAAGCTTTGTACCAAACAGAATTTGATTTGAACAATCTATACCCTCAAAACAAGTCTTGCAATTCAAATGAGAAGCAGATTAGTGGCCGGTGGCCCTCAAAAATTTTGATTTTTGTTCTTTAAATTAATTTTTTTGTGTGTTTTTGTATGGTTTAGATGTTAATATTAAAAATAAATTTTAAAAAATAAAAAAAAAATATTATGTTGTTATATTTCAAAGCAAAAAATATTTTGAAATTAAAACACAATTTTATTAGAAGTTTCTATATTTGTTATATGTTTAATATTGTTGTAGATTTTGTGATTGTAGTTTTTTTTTTTAAAAAAGTTAGAAATTGTAGTTTTTTTATAACTAAAATATTTTAAAAAGAGTTCATTGGGATTGGGATTATATTGTGTATGTTACAATACTTTGGGATAAAATATAATTTTAACCATACTTCACTATATTCCTAAACGGAACCTTAATAGAAACCAGACCCTCGGTAGAAGTCGGTGACCTCAGGCCTTGGATTACAAGGATGCGGCTTTACATCCTCCCCTATTCTTTGCAGAATTAAGAGATTGGCAATAAAGCCTGATAAATTTTAGCTTCTGGAAATCGTTGTGAACGAAAGAGTTGCTTTGTGCATCATACAAGATGAATTTCTTTCTTGCCTTGCGATTGCCTGAAAACTGCCTCCAGACCTAAAGGACCAGATTCATGTAGTATTAATTTTTCTTTTGAAGTGATTTGCATGGAGTTCTACCGTTACCAGGTTTAGCAACCAGTTTACTAATCTAAAGCAAAAACTCAATCATGAAATATATTATGAATGCTCAATCTACTACATGGCCATGGAGCTTTTCAATTGACAACATTCCCTATTGGATACACACAAGCTACAACGCAGTTGCCGGTTTAATAGCAAGAAAATTTTCGAAGCCCGAATTCAAGTTCTCAAGCTATTCCATGTAGGAGCAAAATTGCTGATGGAAGACAGGAAAAAAAGGCATAGATACTTGATGATTTATTGTTTTAAGATAGGCCATATCAACAGCAATGCACTACGAATAGTTCAAGCAGCAAGCTTAAACTGAATAGCGTTAAGCTGTTAACAGCAAAATCATTGGTACAAAAACAACCATTGGCATAGGAATAAGCGTAAATGAAGTTAAATCCATTGCAAGTACAAAACGAAAAATGAATTCCTTGGTTTTTGACAGCTGATACGACATCCCCACCCAAAAATTTCATGCCGAATTACACTGTGGTACTCAGCAGCACCACAAAAATGATTAAAATCTCTCTGCCAATCTAGCCGTAACTTGTCTAAGTTTTGAGTATACCTTTCCAGCAGGGGACCCTAAAATGAGGCTGCAAAGAGAATCCCTCGCAACTTTGATATTTTGAAAAGATCCTAATATGTGAATCTTGGTGTCGGCAATCACAATCCTTGTCTTGGTAGCATTTTCAATGGCAAACTTTGTTTTGCCACCTTTACCAGACAATCTCCCAATGGCCCGAGACAAATGCTCACCTCGTAGTGTTTTAACATCCTTAATTTCAAAAGATTCAACATAGAGCTCATCCAAACGCAAAAGAGCAATGGCATCTATCACATCAAAACCTAACATGAAAGCATGCACAAAATCTGCACACTTTTGTAGGTTACTTACGTCAGGTGTGTCTGATCTAGTTTTCAATTCAACCTTTCTGGCTTTGAGGTTCATACGGATATCAATCTTCATTTGCTCATATACAGGAGTGTAGATTTCCATCCATGCTTTTTTAAGGGGCGAATACCGATGCGGCGGGACAGAGACTTTTCTAAACTGAACTCGACCATCAGACATCTCATGAGCTTTCAAAGGCTCAAACTTTGGCTTTGCAGGCAAAGTGCCCTCAGACTTCTGTTCACGTGGAGCTATTTCAACTTCCATTGGTGCAGGGGCTTTGCTGGACTGCATTCTAACTGCAACGAATGAACACCAAGCTTGGAATATTAGATACAAGTTCAAGAAGGAATCTTCTTCAACTTATGAAAATAAGTAAAAAGTTTGATTTATGAAAACAAGATGAATAAGCATAAACATGATTATTCAATTTGCTGTAACACCGTGATTATAATTAAGATTAACATAAACATATACCATGATTTAATCATTAAGATTAACATAAACATTGAAACTACAGAACACCATATTAGATACAGAATCTTCTTAAATTTTCTCAAAAATCAAAGGGAAAAAAGAAACAAGTGTATCAATTTACCATGCAAGAGAATACAAAAAATCCAGGATATATACTAGCATTAACCATTACATCAAAACGACAATCCTCAAAGTTACATTTATTTCACAAGTCAAATCAATTGAACATACAAAACGTCAAAAACAGAACTCAAAAAACCAAACCCTTCAAAGAAATTTTTCATCTTTCCATAGAAAGTTTAGATTTTTCCCATCAACCAAACAGAGAAAACATAAAATCGATACAAGTTAAAAAAAAGCATTTTTTTAATCCAATAAGAAACAGTACAAAAACGAAAAAGAAAGGTATTTACCTTCTAATTTTGACACTATGAAATTCAACGCAGTCTCCTTGCAGTCGTTCTCTGCTTGGGCTGCAGAGGTTGAAAATCTCCAGAGGGTTAAGATTAGGGTTTTGTCAAATAAAAGGAGCAAATCACGTGGCTATATAGCTATTTTTATATGCTTGTAAATACAACGCCGTTTTGTCTCCTTTTTGTCGAGTGGGCTTGTACCTTGTTTAGGCCTAACTTATAAATCCAAATTATTTCTCTAACTAGCTTCATAGATTAGTAGGTTAATCTAATTTTTTTTTTAAAATAAAATGTTAAAATTGTTTTAATTTTTTTAAGTTAACGAGTTTTTGATTATTCAGGACATAGATTAATCTAATTTTTCAATGAGCTATATATATATATATTTTAAAATTTTTAGTTTGAATTATATTTTAATTAATCTGGTAAGTAAAACACAAGTTTCTTTAAGTATAAACAAAATATCAAATCTAACTGATATTTTATATTAAATTCCCATTTAATTTGTATTCACAAATATTCTGATTTAGTTTAGTTAATGCTGATAGGCATCTTCAAGTTGAAAATGAAAGACTTGGTTTGATAATTAAGAAAATATGTTATACTGACATTATTTTATAAATTATTACTATCTTGGAGAGATAATTATTCAAACAATTTGAAACAAGTCCTTAGCTGTTGTTCTTGTTCTTCGAAAGAAGTTTTGATGGGATCCTATCTATTAAAAATTTTTACTTCTAGTACCGGCGAACAAATAATCATCGAGCCCTTTTCTTTCCAGAGAACACACAAAAAAACCTGTCAAGAGTCGAGCTATTAGAACCATTTAATCACATAATTTTATGTTCTACCAAGAAAAGAAAAACAATAAAATGAAAATGAAAAGAGTTTTTTCTTGATTCTTGTCATCTAACAACAAAAGGCATGGAAAGGTATCTAAAAAAAAATAAAAATAAAAAAATAAAAAAAATCGGGTTTTGGTTATGATGCTAAGTAGAGCCTTGGGTTTATTTTGGATTCAAATAGGTTTTGGAAAATTCAGAGTAAAATGCTTAAAACATAAAGCATGGATAGAAGATGAAATAATAATAATAATAATAATAAAATCATGTAATTGGATACTTGATGTTACTGCAACTATAGAGAAAACTTTATGATATTAAATAAATAACTAGTGATATTTTATTAATTATTTTTTTGCTAACTATTTTCTAAGTCTATTATTTTTTATTTTAAAAAATAAATATAAAAAAATACATTAATTATTTCTTCAACACCATAAATTTTCTCACACCCATGAATCCTATTAAAAGTTTCTAAGGTTGCGAAGAGAAAAAAAAAAAAAAAAGAGTAAAAATTATGTTCTCTTTTATCCCTGAGGGAAGAAATGTCACTAGCTTTTCCTTGAGTAAAAAAATAAGTACCATCATCCAAGTATGACAAAAAATAAATCTAAATGTATAGTTATTATTATTATTATTATTATTTTGAAGTATGATTTTCTCTATTTGTTTTTTAAAAAGCTTGAAATGATATTCTATTCGATAAAAAACCTAGTTTGTCATTAACTCAGCTTGGGTTGGGTCCTGGATTTTTATGTCATTGGGGTGACCTTCACGCTAGACCGAGTCTTATAACTAGGCCTAAAGGGACATCCTCTAATTTGTACTAACTAATTGACCCATGTTCCGTTACGGGTTAGATATTTTTTTCAACAAAAAAATATACAGGCTTTTGCAATGTGTTTTTTTACATAAAAAATTCATAAGTATAAATAAAAAAGTTTATGTATGCATCTAATTAAATAAAAAATTATTAATAATAAATAAAGATAAAACTGGAAAAATCAAGAGACATATGCAGATGAAAATATTTACCCTAACAATACATGCCTTTGATTTGTTGTGTTTATTAAAATAAAAAAAATATTATGCAAGATTACACATATTAAAAATATTATTAAAAAATAAATATATTTTTATTTTTAAAAATAAATTTCATTTATATAAAATATAAAATCTTTTTCATAGATGAATTAGAATAATATCTTCAAAAATTAAATGCATACAAAATAACTAAAAAATAACTATTATTAAAAAAAACTAAATAAAAAAATAAAAAATAAAAGACAATAGGTATTAATTTAAATATAAATCAAAACATTATTTTAAAAAAATACATATTAAAAGAGGTATCAATTAAAAAAAATCAAAATTAAAATAAAAAGGTTAGATATTTGTGGGCCTTGCAAGCTTATTTTTCAATTCATTTTTGACACAAAACATCTAAAAAACACCCAAACATCCTAGACATCTAGATAAACTTATATATGGTCTAAAAAACCTAAAAAGGCTGTTCAAAAACTTGAAATCAACTCAAAATAAAAATTCCAAACTCAAATTTTTTTTAAACAATTTGAAGGTAAAAAAAAAACACCTAAGTAAAACTTTCCTTACCAAATAAAACCCGTTGACACCATGATGGACTGTTTTGATGGTTGAAATCGGTGTTAATAATAATTTTCTCTGTAGTACCAGAATATAATAACTATATTTTCTCTCTCAAACTTAAAACTAAAAATAATAATAAAAATGATATTTTAGAACAAAAGTGATTTTTTCTAAAACAATTTTTATAATTTGGAAAGTGTGATAATTAAGTTGAACATTTCACCAAAAGTTTACATTCCACCAAAAAGTTTAAAACATCACCCCTCTCATTTGCGTGTT
>Ga0325405_1006726_pt1 | contig 11609 bp, 4 predicted proteins | sample PopdelMetagenome_21_FD_205663 | JGI IMG/M metagenome (GOLD analysis project Ga0325405, IMG submission 205663) | Populus deltoides microbial communities from Bellville, Georgia, United States - Xylem-Control-R2 | ecosystem: Host-associated > Plants > Phyllosphere > Stem > Wood/Secondary xylem...
GCACTCCATTTATCCAAAAACTTGGAAGGCAAGTCCTAGGATATTCTTCAATAACAAGTAATCCATTAAAGGTGTTTGGAGTTCCTCAATCTCATATATTAGGTATCATATACCAACATATCAGATGTCACAACATGCTCAACCTAGTATAAGTAAAATCGCACATGAAATGTCACCTACTCATTAGTATGTAGGATAATATTTAGCTACGAAACAATTACTCTTTTGTAACAAGTATCATTGTTAAGATTGGTTCAAAACTATTGGCATTAACATTGATGGGGTGGTGGAGGTTTGGCCCAATAAATACTAAGACTATAATAGTTTTGAGTTTGGGTGAATTGTATCTTTTAAGTGAGATAATTGGTAGAGAGAAGAAGTAGCAAAAAAGACATTTTGTTTCTAAATATTCATGATTAATGCTCTATTAAGATTGTATATTAATTACAGTTGTTAAGACTGATATATAATATATTTTTTTTAATAAAAGAAAGCAGGTTTTCTTATAAGTTGATGCATGAAAGATACCTAAAACTAATTTATAGATGCTTGTCAAATGACTTATACACTGACTCACATGAGGATTCTTTATAAAGAGATTGTTTGTGTTTATGAAAATACTTGAGATCACTAAGTTATCTTATATAAAGAATATTATGTTTTGATACTGACTACATGTTTCTTTTATTAAAGGTGACAAATGGGCATATATTAGTTATAACATGAATTATATGATATTATTAAATGGTAAAAGTAATATTTCACCCTTTATAAGGTTATCAAGTTTTTCCTATAAAATAAAATGTTATGTCTCATATTTTTATCTACCACAAAATATATAATATAGAAACACCTGAAAAACACAAAAAATAGCTTATAGTCAAGACATAACAATTTCTCTCTTCTAAAAGGGTTTTATGAGATTTATGATATGGTGACTCATGTGAATTCTTGTTAGAAGTCGAATTATTAGACGACTTGTAATTTGTGACAACATAACTTTGAAACATTGATCAAATCTTAAAAGAAAGAATTGATCTTCAAGTTATCTTCACTCAAATCTTAAATGACCTTAGATTGTCTAATGAAATCTTTGGAACTCTTTAAAAATTTAAAATTATTGGTACTATCGTGTTTATATGTTTCAATAAACCCAACAGATTTGATATTAAATATGAGATTATTAAGGTTTATGGGGGTGTTTCCTAGATATTTTTCAAGTGGAAAAATGATTGAAACTAATTTTTTTTTTGTGCAAATAGGTTGAGGTCAACTTTCCAATTATGTGAGGTGGTTGAAGCCGTACTAGTAAATGACATGTCATCATTTTTTTTTCTTTTAAACAAAGTGTTGCCCATCAATTCAAAAAAAAAAAAAAGAGAGAGAGGTCAGATGTGTTTTCTCACTTAAGCCCAAATGTCTGACCTCTTTTTTGTCTTTATTTTTTTTATATTTTTTCTTTAATTTGAATTCAACTTTTTTAAAAATAAATTTAGGATATTATTTTATTAAATATTGTTTAATATTTTACTTTGTTTTTGAATAAGATTATCACATTCTTTTTATAATATTAACAAGTGCTCTTTTTCTATATCTTCATGATATTTTTTAGATTTTATTCAGTCACTTTCATGTGTGTGTTATTATATAATTAAATAAAAAATAATTCCCAAAAAACAAAGTTATTAGACTTAATTGATTTCATGTGTTATGGGTTAATCATGTTAACTTAGATATATCTAAAATGTCATTGTCTCAATATTTAAGAGAAAAAACTTAAAACAATGTCATTCGAAAAAAAATATAATTCAAGCTAGGTCGATCGAGTCATGATTGAACATGTTGGTTTAAACTAGTCATGTCATATCAACTCCAACCCAAATTAATTTGAAATCACGTTAGGCATAGGCTTGGCATGATAGGTCTTCATTTTTAATTAAATATAGTTAAAATAAATTAATTTAAAATATATTTGGAATATTATTTTATTAAATACTATTTAATTTTTAATTTGTTTTCAAATAGAATTATAGCATTTTTTATAACATTAGCAAGCGTTATTTTTGTACAACCCTTCATGTTTTTTTTCTTAGATTTTATTTGGTCACTTTCATGCGCATATCTATTTTTATTATTATATAAATAAATAAATAAATTATAAATTATAAAAAATAAAGTTATTAAACCTGATTAGATTTATGGCATAAATATATATATTTTAATTACAACAAAACTAAATAAATATTGTTTTTGAAAACTACCATGGGAAAAAACTAGTAATCATTAAAATAAAATTTTAAAAAACGAGTATTATATATATAAAAGACAAGATATGCCCTATTTGCAATTCTTATTATTAAAACATTAATATAATATAATGTAAGGATAGATCCAATGATTTACTCAAGGCTTGCTATTAGCCATAATTTTCATTCAGAGATCCTATACTACGAGGACATGTAAATTGCAAAATCATCTAAATCAAAATATAATAATAAAACGGTAGTGGTTCTAATAAAAAAAATTCTATTAAATTCTCAAATTTTAAATGTAATGATAATGAGGATGGATCCCTTTTAACTCTAAGGTGACTTGTAAATAATGTTTTTGCATTTCAAAAGAATTTTTTTAAAATATTAATTTTTTATTTTAAATTAATATGTTTTAGTATTTTTAAATTATTTTGATATATTAATATAAAAAATAATTACAAAAATAAGATAAATATTATTTTAATAAATTTTTAAATAAAAAATATTTTAAAATATATCCACCGTGAAAATTAGCTTAACTGAAACGAGTCTCACAGGCTCATTGCCCTTCCACTTAATAAAGGAAAAGTTCCATCGCAGACGTTTCTGCGAAAGGGAGAAGGTGCAGTGTTCCCTCTCTACGTCGTTCCTATTAAAGAGAAAACCTTTTCTAAGAACAATATACTAACCCAATGTGAATTTAATATATATATATATATATATTTTCTAGTTAATTATATACTTTTCTATTTTTCTATTATTATATTTTTATAATATTTTTCTTATTAGAAGAGAATAGTTTTCTATTTTATTTTTTATATTCAATATTATTAGGGTTTTCTGTTTTTTTCTTTTCTGTGTAAAAAGTTGTAATAAGTTTTTGATAAGAAAGACATTGATGAATAAAAAATTGAATGTTTTGGGTGTCATTTTATAGTTATGGTGTTCTTGGTATTTGAGATTTTTGACCTGTAACAATCTTCATTATCTTTCACTCCTAACTGCATCAGTTGATATCAAAACCAAACAATATTTGATTATTTTGGTAGAAAGTTGTAGAGGACGAGTATTAAAGCTCATCGATTCATGATAGTTAGTTAATGTGTGCTACTAAATATAATTATGGAATGAAAAGGTCAAGGAAAAGGTCTCAGAACAACACGTGCTTGTGTAAGTGGGGATAAGAAGGTTTCTACTTTAAAAAAAAAACATTTAGAAACTAATATGTTGTTTCTGTGTATATTAATTATTATTAGAAATCCTGATAATGAGATTCACGATAGGGCATGCCACACAAAGGTATTAGAGATTAATGTAGAAGCAGCTCATATAAAAGTATTGTGTTAGGAACCATGACGGGAAGACCTACACAAATGTGTCAGTAACTCACAATATAATGACCCATAAATAAAAGGATGCTCGTGGTGAAGGAAAATTTCTGATTGAGGTTTGAACTCAAGAATGAATTTCTTCAAATCTAAGAAAATTGATGAAGTTATGTTATTTTTTTTTAAAATTCTCAGTTAATTTTAATATTTTTAAGTTAATTTTATATTTTTTTATTTTTATTTTCTATTATTATGTTTTTCTATTATTTTTTTTCTGAAGAGTATAGCTTTCTTATTTTATTTTTTTTATTAAGTATTATTAATCTTATATATATATATATATATATAAAGGATTATGATAGCTTTTTGACATCATAATTAAATATATTGGATATCTTCCTATAATTATAATTATAGTATTCTTGGTTTTTAAAAGTTTTGTTTTATATCAAATCTCATTATCCTTTGCTCTATGTAGTCAATACAAGAATTAATAATAAACTTCAAAGTCTCCGTATGGTACTATTGGACCACCAAAGTATAGATAAGAAAGGAAAATCAATCAAACTACCTTTTTTTTTCCTTCTCATTTCTGTCATTCTTTTTTAATTTTTTTTCTAATTTTTTTTAATAATTACTTGATTATAAATTTATCTTCATAAATTATTTCAATTTACTTTTTATAATATTATTACAATCTCAAACAAAGATTTTAACATTTAATTTATATTCAATTTTACAAACATCTATTTTTATTATTAAATAATTAAGTAAAATATTTTTTAAAAATAAAATTCTTAAACCCAAAGAAATTCATCACTCAAATCTCAAGTTTAAAAGATTTAGATATGAAATCCAAGTATACCTATTAAAAATTAACGTTTTTTGGCTGGACAATTTTTTTTCTATTAAAAAGAAAAAAAAAAATTGGTTGAAACCGCAATAGTTTTGTTCTACCTAAAAATCATAGAGTCTGAATTTCTCCATTCAAGCGTAGCAACAGAAAGGGCTGCTAATGTTCCTGTCAAACCTGGAGATGAAAATACCTACTCACCATAGAGTAGCAGAAGAGATGCCCGGGTCACCCACATGAGCGCGGGCTAGTCAGCTACTTCTCTTTTACTTTAATAAACAATCGCAACATCTCTGTTTAGATAATTAGAGAGCTAATTGAATGCTCCGATCATAATAATCACCAGTCCACAGAGCATCCAGAATCTGAAGAATTGTATTTAAATCTGCAAAACCATGGCATGTCTCCAGACAACGGTACACTACATTTTAATTCCGAGTATAACCTACTTGAAACATACAAGTTTCAGATTCAAATTCTGAGTCCTGTACATCAACCAGAAAGTCAATATAAATTTCAAGCTCAAAATTCCGGAAACCGTGATGAGAGCATTCTTCCCTGGAAGAATTCAAATAAAAGAAAGACTATCGGGTTAAATCCTTCATCTATTAACTATATAACATCTTCAAAGAAACCCACTTTTGATGATAGCACGCATGGAAAGTTCTTATAAATGCAAAACATAAGGACAATACCAGAAAAACTACGCGGGGTTCTCACCGACTGACCAGCTCTGATGCTTGAAGTCCTGAACAATGATTTTCATCTGTTCGATTCGCTTCTTGACTACAGCGTACATCAACCCAAACTAAAACTAAGATAAAGCTGAATCTTTATCAGTACCCCAGTTGATTCCAATATTGGAACCTGTAAAAAATACCGATGCTTCCAACTATGTGCCCTCAGCTACAAATATCAACAAACCAATCATAGCCTGCTAAACATTGTGCAAATGTTAACCTCCTGTGCCAGCAACTTCAGCATGCACTGATTCCTTGGAAGAAACAGAATCTGTTTCATCAGACACCAAACTTCCACCAGTTTCACCCAGCTTATGATGTGACTGCTCTCGATCTTGGTCAGGGAACACCTCAGCTTGCAAAGATGGAGCAATGTTATTCACATGCAGCCATGTAAGTTCCCACAAGCTATCCCCGCCTAGAGCACTCCTCTGCACAAGCACTCCCCTACTCTTCATTACAAGTAAAGTGTTCTTAAGAAGCTCAGGCACCGTTTCCTGGAGATTTTCATTCTTCTTCCCTTTCACTTTTACCTTAAGATATTTTTCCATTCGGCTAAGCACTCCTAGCCATAGCTTGCAGAAAGTTGTCAGCTGTGCAAGTTCATTAAGTAACTGTAAAAACACCTTTGACAGGAGTTTTACAGCAAGGACAAGTGTCCCTTCCATATTCCGGTAGTCTTTTTGGTGTCCCTGAGCAATTTCAAGCAAGTCATCTAGCATAGTAAAGATCACCAGATCAAAACATTGTAACCACAGACCATGAGGAAGGTTAATCTCATCCACTCCTGTCAAGCACTTTTGCAATGATAAAAGAGCATGGTTTCTGACCTCTTCTCTCTGATCCAAACAAACTTTCCGTAAACCTTGCACAAGCCTCAGCCACATTTCCCCAATATCCTGTGATAATTTAGCAGACTCCTCCTCTCCCATTGTTTCCTTTGCATCATGCGACCACCTAGCCAAACAATTAACAGAACCTGCCATAAGTTCAAGTGCTCGCACAGATCTCTCTGCCTGTCCAACACGAGACTCTGAAAACTGCCTTGCTGCATCAACACAGAGAACATAATTGGCAGGCAACAAATGAGCTTCATCAGTCATAATGAACAACAGCGCATCGAATCCTGCTTCAGAAGCTTCTGGGTGACGAGCAGTGATGGAAAGCAAGGATGTAATCGTACGCCAACCCATTAGGGATCGGATGTGTGTAGCATTTGCTTTCACAAGCCGAGTCACTTCCTGTGTAATTTGTTCACAGTATGCATCAGCAACACGGGCATCAAGCTTCAAGACAAGTTGCAGTGACCTCAAAAGTTCATCAGCCAGGTTCTCCTTGTAGGGCAGCAGCCGCTGGCAAATCCGGAGGAGTCCAAAAACAGCCTTCTCTACTAAGGCACAAGGCATTACAGTTGATTGAACAATATTAGCTATGTGCTCATAAACACCCTGCCACAATAGCACAATCCTGTCCCTGTTGCTCAGTGTAATTGCAATGAGCAATTCAAGGCAGAAAACAGCAGTATCTTCATCCTCTGGTGAACTGTTCCCTTTCTGAGGGCGACCTGCAGCCCAGATGAGTGCTCGTGCTAGCTGCAACAACGATTCAGCTTGCAAGAACTTGCTCTCAGTAAATATGCTGTCAACATGGCACTTTTGGATTGTCTGAAGGGTGCGTTGATGAGCAGCAAGTTGTTGTTCAGTGGGTTGCGATCTTGGCTCCTCAGTGTCGAGAGACAAGAGCTGACTGAATCGGCCCATTAATCCAGAAGATCTCCTTGGAGTTCCCATGGATTGCATGTGAACTGATGACAGAGAATTTGTAATAGGTTTACCATGCCCAGGGTCAGCAGCAAGCTCTGATTCATCAGCAGCATCACTGGCCACACGAGCAGGGAGGAGACCAAGTTTGTGCAATCGCAAGATGCAGTCCAGGATATTCCTCCATCCTGTGCGAATGTAATCACCATACCTATTTGCAATGGTAAAAACTGTAACAGTTGCCATCCTTGCTTTTGCATCATCACCAAAGGCTAGCACCGGTTCCTCAACTGAAGATTGATTCAGGAGGGTTGTGAACTTGCACAGAGACACAACTAGATCATCCAACACATCTTCAAGATGATGGCATGCGGAGATTTTAGCAACAGCCAGGAATCCATCAATACATGTCTGGTAAACATCTTCATGTTCTGCATTATCAAACACCACAGAGATAGCAGCGATTGTTGGACCTGACATTATGGCAAACATATCATGGTCAAGGTAGGCTCTGGAATCAGATAAAATGAACGGAGCAGTCTTTTTGGACTTGTGCATTAGATCAATCCAACGGCTTGGGGTCATTTCAGGGTAACCAAATCCTTGTTCAGGAGTTGTGCGGATCTCATTTTTGCAAATTGAATGGTAAAGCTCCGTAAGAAATTCTCGAGGTAAGTCATTGCCTCCATTGATGTGCCTATTATTCCGGATGAAGTCCTCTTCCGTCATTTTTTTCTTCACCTGTACATTGTGCTGATCTGTGTTGAGCATTATAAGGGAATAAGACAGCAAAAGAGCTGCATCCTTGTTAGCAAGAATCTGTGGTGATTGCTCATAATATCTCTCAGAAAATGCCTCAAGCACCCTTTGTATTTTTTGTGATTCTCCAGGCAGTCTAAAAGTTTCCAAGAACAACCGCAAAGCAGTATCAAGATTCATGTCTTGGAAATCAAAAGTCCAAGCAAATTCATGGAGAACCTGAACGCAAAACTCATCATGATTTCCCAAGAAATCACCAACAAGATTCTTATCTAACCCAGCAGTGTACCTGAAAAAGCAAGCCACACTTTGAGGGTCCAGTTTGTCAGGTAAGAGATGTGTTCCTTGGAGAAATTCTAGTCCTTTCTTTGGGTCACGATTAAAGTGATCAGCTCCGATCATCAACCTTCTCTTAATGTACTTCCTCCTGCGGACAAATGGAACCCAATGATTAGGATCACTATAGTTGTCACACTTCACCATCCAGAACGGGGTGTACTCCTCAAGATTCACTGGTCCCTGCTCTGAACTTACCGATCCATTGCCTATCCTTTCAGCCATCCCCTGAATAACAGCAATAAGGCCATCAAGAGCAAGAATGTGCATTGAAGACAAAGGGCAATTCACTGGAAAAGCACTCTTTGACAATAAATTAGCAAGCTCTTCAAACACGTTACTGCATGTTATGTCACAATCTAAATTGGCATACATCTCCACCATAAAGGTTTTCTGCCTGCAGAAGTCTACAAGAGCCTCCATGGCAACCTCTTGCTGCTGGTATGAAGCACCATATCTGCTCTGCGCAAGTCTCAAAATCACACATGAGAAGAAAGCCTCGAGCTGGAGTTTTAGTTCAGTTCGGAGATGGTGATACAGATTGAGAACTATACTACAGACCATTGAGAGAATAAGCGGACTCACTGACAAACCAAATTGCATCAGATTACGAAATAATTCATCCTGAATCAAACTCAGTAACCTCGGGTGACAACGAATAGAAGGGCCGCCCAATTCTATTGCAGAATTAATTAAACCCAAAGCAAAAAGTGGGACATCTTCATCAAATGCTATAGTATTTGATCTGGGACCCATTCCAGTATGCTCAACAACATTTAATAAAGAGCACAAGAAATGAAATATCTCTACCATGCAAGGCACTCCATATGGTTCTGTCATAAGGTGCAAATCAAATGGAAGGCCATCCTTTCCACCACCAGTCCCAATTGCATTTTCTTCCCTTGCCACCAGAGCTGTGGAAGCATTGGAACCAAAGCTCACAGTGGATGCTTGGCCATCCAATTCTGAATTACCATTTCCATTCTCTATCTGTTTACTCCCAAAAGCATAATCATTATCCAGCCCACCAATCTGCATAAGAAACAAGAAGCTTTACATATTTTTGAAAGTAGGAAAAAAAAGGACAAAAAAGTAGATGATTCTGTTCAAAGGCACAAGTGCCAGAAATGTTTATCTTTTCCACTCTTTCATCCAGATTACATTGTTTTCCAATAAACAAAACGGTGCTTATAGTACATCTGCAGGTCACAGTACATAAACCACCTAATTTGTTAGAATGCATAATATTAAGACATAAATTTCCACAGAAAATTTTTCAGGCTCTTTAATGCTATGTGCCAGTCTTCCAAAACTAAAAGAAATTGAAAAAAAAAATAGTATAATACATAAACTAAGATCACAAAAGTAGCCTCACAATTTCACACAAAAGTAGGGGAAAAGAGCCAAACCACCTCTACCAACTAAGACTTTTGAATTTAATCAGAATAGGTTTTCCCCTAAAGCTCTATTAATTTTCCATCCATGCAACATTGGAAAAAGAATACAGTCTTCTGTTGCTTCGACTACCAGGAACATGCAGTTGAGAATCCATAGCATACCATCAACCATTCATCACGATCATTTGAGAGGAAGTTTTAATCCAAAATTACCACAAGTCAAAAGCATCAATAAGCTATCAACGTCTAGCTTTCCAGACAAACCCCTCATCATGATTATTCTTTTCATTTCAAGTTTTCCAGCTTCTCATTTATCCTATGTCTCAGCAAATAACATAAGCATAATTGAAAGAAAAGATATTGCAACAATCAAGATGAATATGAGATGCAATTATACCTCATGTTTGTGAGAAGTAACTCCATTAACCAATGTCTGTTCAGCGCTTTCAACATCTGGAAGGTGTGAAAAAATGCACTTGACAAGTTCATGCATAGTGTGGCGAGAAATCCTCTGCAGCAACTCGCTTTTACTGCCTGCTTGATGTACTATACGAAAACAAGTGTTCACTATGGTACAAACATGTTGATTACTCAACATGACAGATGCCTTACTCTTCATGCAAGCCAGAAGAACCTGAAGTATCTTCATCAACACCATTTCTTCAGATGAAGGATCTGTCACCTCAAACCGGCAACTAGTCACAGCATCAACTACCAGCTGCATAGCATCTTCAACATTTACAGTATTTTGATCAATGACATCAAGAGTTAATATCTTGTAAACAGACAACAAAGCAACCCCGGTGATTGGTGCACCCGTTTCATCGGACCGAATGACATCCAAAAAGGGCTGAAGATAAAGAGCAGGGTTGATAGTATGCCACGGATTCTGCCATGAGAAGATTTGCTTCCTCAACGTCTTCAAAGATTGAATTAGAGAGTCTTCTAGCTGGTCATCACCTGAAATATACCGACCCCCCCATCTCACGTTTCTCCTCATGACCGCCAACACAGCACTGACTTCAGAATTAATCGAATATGCTAATAAATCAGCCCTATTTGATTCAACAGAAGCATCACGCTCCTCAGGCTCTTCCTCAATTGACTTAATCCCAGTGTTTAGCTTTAATCTCCCCATTTCCGTACAATGTAACCAAATGTTGCAAGTGCTTGACTGAAGCATACAGAAATAAATAAATCAATCAAAAACCCTAATTTTAAGGAACAGAAAAAAAGGCAATTCGACACTAAAATATTATGCCAAATGCAAACAACAGATAGCTTCTACTCTCACAACTTTGAAATTGCAGGAGAAGATCCAGCTTCAAAAAGAAAAATCGAAATCGAAAAGATTACTAAAAAAAATACTGTGGAAATGGAAGTGATTAAGCGAGCAAGAAAGACAGAGTCAAAGCATGGAGAGACAAAAGTGACGGATCAAAGAGAAAATGGTTCGTTACCTGTTCTGCGTGGATCGAGAGAGTGAGATCTGTACATACACACACACACACCCACCAACAATCTCTCTATCTCTCTCTCTCTCTCTCTCTCAGACCAATAAATGAAATGACGACTTTTCTTTTCTTTTCAATTGTGGTACAGAAACGCAAAATAAACTTCACGATCACACGGCCATGATAGCTTCGAATTATTGCACGATTTCGACTATTTTATTTTCCTTCAACAGGTCCCTCTACGAATAATTTGGGTTCATAAAAACCTCTACGGTATTGTTCATATCTTATAATAATATTTCTTATAGCTTTTCGATTGATTAGCTACTGCTATTAATTTTTAAATTATATTATTTATTTGTTTTTAGATTGATCCTTTGTATGCATTAAAAAATAGATTATTATAATTTTGAGGAGTGTAATTCAATTTGTCAGATTTTAAGTTTGCTTTCTAGAAGTCACCAGTTCAAGTCTTACAAACCTCATGGCCATTGACAACTTACATGGTCGTTAACTTCAGGACTAGTAAGATTAGTCTAGGTACACGTAAGCTGACCCGGACACTTGCATTAATAAAAAAAATACAATATTATAAAAACATATTTATTTATTTCTTAATATAATGTATGTGTTTTGCAATGAAAATAGCAGTTTGAGCTAGTATTAGAAGACTCGTTCTCACCTAATAGATTAACTCAGTGACTCATTTACTTGGAATCTAAGAAAAAAT
>Ga0325405_1006735_pt1 | contig 11600 bp, 5 predicted proteins | sample PopdelMetagenome_21_FD_205663 | JGI IMG/M metagenome (GOLD analysis project Ga0325405, IMG submission 205663) | Populus deltoides microbial communities from Bellville, Georgia, United States - Xylem-Control-R2 | ecosystem: Host-associated > Plants > Phyllosphere > Stem > Wood/Secondary xylem...
ATATAATGCATATCATAAATATTATGGTTGATAGGTGTGAGTATAATTGTGGAATTGAAACCCAGGATGATTGGGTCGGGAATTAAGTTATGAGATGCGAACTGTTAGAAGTGTAAACAGGTTACATATCGGTAACTTGGGACCTTCCGGTATAGGGGGGACTCCGTCGAAATTCCGGTAGATGTTAATACGAAGACCATGAATACGTATATACAAAAAAAAAATTTACTACTCTGTTTTTTTTATTGACATGAGATTGTTGTTTTATCCCAGAAATGGGGGATGTTACATTTGGTATCAGAGCTCAGGTTGCTATTCTGGGGATAGGAATGATTATATGGTTTTGGAATGTGTTTCAAGATGGTGAGAACAAGGCAAGGAGCCAGGACTGATCCATCCCCAGTTCGGGGAAGTGGCTAGAGTATTCGTAATGAAAGTGATCCAGATTGGGATCCCTTAGCAAACACCTCCTCTCATATACCTGTAGCATCAGTGTACTCAGAAGGGGGCGAGTCAGTGAGACTTCGAGATGATTCATCGTTCTGTCAGGCAGATGTATCCATGCCCCAGGGATCAGACAGACAAGGGGGAGATAATATACCTCCACCAGTGGCACCGGTAGCTGAATCAAACCTATTCTCGGATCCTGCTTTTATGGAACATATAGTGAGAGTTGTGACAGCAGGAATGGTAGCGGGGGCCTCCAATACTACTCCTAGATCAGGGGGAATAGTCACCATAGTGCAATGGGTGAAGGGTATGAGAGAGATGGGTTGTATGACTTACCGGGGCGAAGAGGATGCTGAGGTTATTGGGCATTGGCTGAGGAAAGTGGAAAGAGTTATAAATCAGATGCAGGTGCCAGAGGAGCTACGGGTGGATTGTGTGACTCAGCTATTGGTTGAAAGTGTCCACTCTTGGTGGGAGACCATTAGAGAAAGGAGATCAGGGGAGGTATTGAGAGGGAGGTATTTTCGTGAAGAGTTTGAGGAGAGGTACTATTCTTGGAAGCATAAGAGGGAGAAAGAACAGGAGTTTCTGGAATTGAAGCAGGGAGATTTGACAGTGCTGGAATATGAGAGGAGATTTCAGGATTTAGCAGCTTTTGCCTCCACTTACCTTCCCACAGAGCGCCACAGGGTGGAGAGGTTCCGTGATGGACTAAGGCGGGAATTGAGGATGATATTGATAGCCATGCAGTTTCAGTCGGTACAGGAATTGGTACGTGCTGCTCAGGGTATGGAGAGGGTAATAAAGGATACCCCAAAGCCAGTGGTCGAGTAGAGTCGGGCAATGGGAGCTAAGAGGAGAGATTTTGAGTTTATAATTGGGAGACCTCCTCTCCCAAAGAAGAGGAAGAGCAGGCCATCATCAGGACAGTTCCAGAGAAGGGGTGGAAGTTTCACCCCAGGATCGCTCAGGAGGATCTAGACAAGTCAGTGGAAGAGGAGCTTGGGGAGGACAGTCTAGACAGGGAGTCAAAACTGCTGGAGGGTCTACAGAGCAAAAGGGACCAGTATATCCGTTTTGTTAGAGATGTGAGCAGCGACACCCGGCATCGATAGAAAGAATGCCTGCATGTAGGAAGAGGTTGTTACTATTATGGGGACACGAGTCACCGGAAGAAGGATTGTCCTCGTAGAACTACCGAGGGAGCCCATGGTCAGAGGATTGAGGTTCAGAGCCAGCAGCAATCGGTGACAGTCAATCGTCCTATCAGGCCTACCCAGTCAGGGACGAGTGCTACTCGTGGGAGGCCCAGAAATCAGGAGGGGAGGAATCAGGGTCGGGTATATCACATGACCTACGAGGATGTGGGAGCTGTACCTGATGTGGTGGCAAGTACTTTACAGTTAGATACAATGCAAGTTTATGCTTTAATTGATCCTGGAGCTAGTCATTCCTTTGTATCTTATAGAATTGTGAATAACTTGTATGTGTTATCTAGTAACTTGGGTGTAGGGGTGACGGTTAGTACACCTTTGGGGGAGAATATACATATTGATGATATTTATAGAGGGGTAAAACTATATATAGGAGGATTAGAGTTGAGGGCAGATCTTATGTCGTTGGACTTATATGATTTTGATGTGATTCTGGGCATGGATTGGTTAAGTAAACATAAGGCACAAGTGGATTGTTTCACCAAGACGGTGACAATCTAAGGAATAGGTGATAAAAGAGTAGTGTTTAAAGGGGAAAGAAAAGTAATTCCAAGTTGTGTAATCTCAGTCTTAGTGGCTAGAAAATTACTGAGGAAAGGTTGTTCTGCTTGGTTAGCCCATGTAAGAGAGCTGGAGAAGGGTAGTATAGATTTGGCTAGTATTCCTGTTGTGAGGGAGTTTCAAGATGTATTCCCAGAAGAGTTGCCTAGATTACCTCCAGTTAGAGAAATTGAAGTTTCCATAGAAACTATTCCAGGAGTTTCTCCTATAGCCCAGTCTCCTTATAGGATGGCACCTATGGAATTGGCGGAACTGAAGGTCCAGCTTCAGGAATTGTTAGATAAAGGCTTCATCCGGCCTAGTAACTCGCCCTGGGGAGCTCCGGTATTGTTTGTAAAGAAGAAGGATGGCACCCTTCGTTTGTGTATTGATTATCGTCAATTGAATAAAGTGACAGTGAAGAACAAGTAGCCACTCCCACGAATAGATGACTTGTTTGATCAGTTGATTGAAACCCAGGATGATTGGGTCGGGAATTAAGTTATGAGATGCGAACTGTTAGAAGTGTAAACAGGTTACATGTCGGTAACTTGGGACCTTCCGGTATAGGGGGGACTCCGTCGAAATTCCGGTAGATGTTAATACGAAGACCATGAATACGTATATATAAAAAAAAATTACTACTCTGTTTTTTTTTATTGACATGAGATTGTTGTTTTATCCCAGAAATGGGGGATGTTACAGTCCCCTTTTGAACTTCTATATGGTTCTCCTCCCAATTATAAAAACTTTCATCCTTTTGGTTGTCATGTTTACCCATTTTTACGTGATTATATGCCTAATCAATTTTCCCCTCGAAGCATTCGTTGCATTTTAATGGGATACAGGACTTTTTATAAAGGGTTTCGTTGTCTTGACCCCTCTACATCTAGGATATATATCACTCGACATGCTCAATTTGATTAAAATTACCTTCCCTTTTTAGATACCTCTCAGGCTCAACCCATATCTTCCCTTCAATTTTCCAATTTTCTTAAGCTCCAACCCTGTTTCTCATAAAAGGGCCAAACATGTTGAGTTAGATTACCACTTTCTTCATGTACTTGTTATCACTGGCAAACTTCGCATACAGTATGTTCCTTCTCACTTACAAGTTGTTGATATCTTAACCAAAAGTATGCCTAAACCTCTGTTTTAATATTTCTGATTCAAGCTCCACATCAGTCCCAACCCGACATTCTGCTTACAAGGGATGTTGAAGATCATCAGCTTTAATCTAAGACTTTTCTTATATGCATTTTGTTGATCCACAATTATAAGAGCTCGTTTAGCTAATCCCGTTAATATAGCTAATCCTTTCCTTTTCTCTTGTAAACAATTATTCTCTTGTAATACATTTGTAGGCCACAAGTGCCACCTCAACATAGTGGCTTCCTTATAAGATGGTGTGTATATTGCACGTGTCAAACAATTTTTCTCCTGATCCTTTTATTCCATTTCAATTTAATCCCATATTTTATATAGTTTTTTATTTGATCCCTAATTCTTTAATAACTCAAACTTAGTCCCATATTTCATCGTACTTGAGTCTAATTAAGGCCCAATTAAAACCCAACTAGGGAGAAAATAAGGGATGAGAAAAGAAAAAGGCATATTGTCAACCAAGTTACCTTATTGTAGTCATGTCCATGACCTGGATCACGAATTTCACAGGTTAACCCAAGTTGACTTAGGTCAAAGTAATATGGAATTTTTAAAGAATTTTGTTCCCCAATCTTTTATAACTTTTTAATTTAGTCATATATTTCATCCAACCCAAGGCTAATTAAGACCCATATAATGTCTAATTAGGGAGAAAATAAGGGAAGGAGAACAAGAAAAAAAGATTTTCCAATTGGGTTAGCTCATTATGGTCGTATCCATTGTCGTGGGGCAACGTCGGGCTGGCGTGCTGAAATGGTATTGTTGGGAAGGAGAGGGTTTCAGATTTAATCATAAATTTATGATTAAGGTTTAGAAGTCATCACCTAGTATTATGGTTACTAGGAACCCTATGGTCTATGAGAGTTTGGGTAAAGGACTCGTTATGTAAAGGGAAGATGCATCACCCCTAGTGCACCATACCTAAGGTAAGCTGCATTGTTGTTTGATTGTTTTCCTAGGTCAAATTTTTATTTGTTGGTCTCGTCTACAGTTCAAGGTAGATCTCTCTTCATGAGAGAGTCTTTATTTTATCGGTTTAAATAATAACCATTCTAAAGTTTGAATTTTAACATTTCATTTATTTTGCATCTTTAATACCTAATGGTGTACTGTACTGTGTAGTTTTACATCCTCCAAATATTAAAGTCTACATCTAAACCCTAATATAAAATGAACAAAATGATTGATGAAGGGTTTTTGAAATTTTGGTCGAATCCTAATGGATAATCATAAACTAGTTATGATATCCATTTTTTGTATTTTTTAAAATATGAGACAACTGCTTTTTTTATTTTTTTATAAAAACATGCTTGGAAAACCTTTAGGATTTAGCTGTATGCATGAAAACAAAATATTTTTTTGTTTTTGTTTGTTTTTTGAAAGAGGAAACTAATTAAAAAAAAAAATTTGATATTTTTTTGGATTTTTTTTAAAAAAATTAGAAACATTTTCAAGAAAACTAGGTATTTTAATACCAAATCTATATCTTACAATGTAAATATACAGTAAGATATTATGCAAAATTGGTAGAAAAACATGCGAGAAAATCATAATTTTTGTTAAAAGACTTTTGATTTTTTTAAAATTTTTTGTTTTTATATTATATAATATTATAATATTAATATTATATTATTATTAAATACATAGGTTGGGCCGGTCCAGCTATACGGAGTGAGCCCAGTCTGGTTAGGCTGACTTGGCCTAAAAGTGTTAGGCCGATTTTGGCCCAAAAAGGGGTTGGGTCGATGTCGGCCTAAAAAGGTTAGGTCGATGTCAGCCTAACATATCTGTCCTTTTTTTAGATTTGGACTGGACCTAGCCTAGCCATTTGGGCTGGGCTTACACGGGTCCAACCTAAACTCAATGGGGGTTAATTATTCCCCCTTACATGTAGAACGAATTATTGTTCTGCATACAGGAGACAATGGTTGGGGGGCGAAAAAGAAGAAGGAGGAGGAAAGAGAAGAAGGAGCTCACCTGACTCAGGGGTCGTGACTGTTGTCATTGGTATGGTTGAGGACGGTGGAAAGGTTAGTGGCTCACAGCAGTGCTAAGGTAATGGTTGGGTTCTTAGGGGCAGGAAGAAGAAGTATGCGTTGGAAAGGGAGAAGGAAAGATTGGCAGCGGTGGTTCCTGTCTCCGATGAAGGGATGGGTTAGCAGACAAGGTTAAGTCGCCTTCGATCACGGCGTGGGGGAAGGTTGTGGTGGTTGAACATGTAGTGGAGAGAGAAATGAGGAAGAAACTGACAGCTGAAAAATTAGAGGGGGTGCTGATTTGTTGCCAACTTTAGATCCAAATATCCTCCTCCTCAAGCCATAAAATCCACCCTTATTTATAAGGGTGGAAAAGGGACATTTTCTTTTTATTGGTGCCAAATATTGACCCTTGATTCTACCCAGAATGATGTCATTCATTGGTTCAAAGTTGTCATTATAAACTATCAAAATTGGTTGTTAAAGGCTGGTCAAGTTAGCCACTTTGGGGCAGTGACTATAGGGATAATTGGTCGGCGTGACCTACTCTAAGGTGTAGTAAAATATTAGACCATCATGGTGGTGTATGATTTGTCCGGTTTGATTGAGAGATGAAGCATTAAATGCCCCTTAAAAGTATCCACTCATGCAGTTTTTTCGGGTCAAAAGAAGAAGACAATGAACAGTAACCAGACGACGCGTCGTCTATTTTTTATTATTTAAAAAAGGGCTCTATTTTGGACCTTAAATTAGAGATTTTGGCCAAAATTCAATTTGGTCCTATGTCTTTTAATTACTTTCAATTTCACCCCTAATTAAACTTAAACTTTAGATTTAATGCAATTTTGCCCCTACCAAATTACAATATCAGCCCCAAATTTCAGTGCCTATTTGATATTAGTCCATGGTCTTAGATTTATAAAATTTAACCCTCAATTGACCATTAAACTTTTAATTTTTTTCAATTTCACCCTTGATTTCAATCAATTGAGTCCTTATAGTTCAGCACCTTTTACAACATGGTCATTGGCTGCGAATTTCTTCAATTTAACCCCTAATTGACCCCTAAACTTTCATTTTCTTGTAATTTACCCTTAATTTCAATCAATTGAGTTGACAAAAATTAAATTTGATCTTTTAAAATTCTAATTTTCTGAATTAAGCCCAAATTGGGCTCCTAAACTTAATTTTTCACCAATTAAGCCTCTAATAAACTTAATTTAACCAAGTTAAAGTATAATTAAGTCCTTGCACCTAATTAAATCCTTCAATTGGACCCAAATTAATTCTCAAACATAATTAATATTAATTTGGCTCATGATTAAATTAAATTAAATTAGCCTATTAAAATTTTAAGTATGTCCTTGCACTTAATTTTTATGCATATTCGTCCAATAATCATTTAATTTGACATTTAATCTACAATGTTTCTTCAGTCTTTGGTATAATGGGGTACAATTAGGCTTTAAATTTCATCCAAAATTACAGCTTGATTTTCCTATATGTTTAAAATTCACCCCGACCTGCTTTCCAAGTTGCAAGTCTTTATTTTATTTTTTTATTTTTATTTTGAAAGAAAAAAAAGTGAATTTAGGGAATAACCCAAAAATGGGTTATGACATCCATTATCCAGATTGTAAATTTCATGAGTTAACTTGGGTCAATACAATATGTCATCGTCTTTTCATTTTATTCCCTAATTTATTTTCCTTGGATAGTCCATTGTTTCACATTTAAGCTTTGATAGGGTTACATAAAGATTAAAACAACAGTGACATAAAATAAAAAAACATTTTATAGTCAGGTCACCTTTTAAATAGGGTGACTAATTTATCTCTTAGCATGTTGAGTCGAAAAAGCCAAACAAAATATTTTTTTGCATTTATTAGCGTTTATGATAGTCAATTAATTTTATCTAACAAAGGGTCAAGCTATCAATTCACATTTCAAGTTTTTCATCGTATGCTGAAACAATTAATGGCGCCCATATGTATTTTTTACATGATAATTGACTTTTGACTTAGCTTGCAGTGCAGCCCTAGAATCCAACCTAGTAAGTACTAAGTAGATTGGGTGTCTTTCTTCCCTTAATTTTACCTTATAGATGCTGTAAATTAAAAACCCTAAAAATTAAGGCTCTTAATTGATTTTTATCAAAAATCAATTCAGTCTCTTTTCTTCTAATTGTGGCACATGCATTTCTAATTGACTCGAAATCCTTTTAATCCTTGTAATTTCACCCTTAGAAATTCTTATTTGTTCCTTTTATTTGAGTGTATTTTACAAAAGAGTCCATGGTTTTTAATTTGTTCAATTTCAGCCTTAATTGACCACCAAAATTTCAATTTCTTTCAATTTGACCCCTAATTTGGTCAATTTTAGCCCCTACAATTACGCATCTTTTTCAGTTTGATTTTTTATTTTGGATTTCTTCAATCATGTCTCTAATTGCCCATCAAACTTCAATATTATTACAATTAAGCCCCTGATTTGTCCACTTTAAACCTCTAAAAAATGACTTAAGTCCCTAGACTTCAAAAACTTATTTTCCTTGCAATTAAGTCCTTGATAAAATTAATTAAGCCTTGCAAAATTCACATTGAGTCCATAATCATCTAAATTTGCATTTCTTTACCCCAAATAAGAATATTTTCACCAATTGGGACCTTTATCGATCAAAATTGGGTTGTCAATTTTGTTAATTTTGTATATTTTGGTCCTCTAGCTTTTTCATTTGTCATCTTGGTCTTCTACCACCAACCTTAGGCAATCTTCTAGGCTTTCTTCATGTATATCTTTTTTTATTTATTTATTTATACGTAATAAAAAATGAGGAACAACAGATGCTCTCTATTTATAATGCTTACGAAGCAAAATCTCGTCAATGTTTTGCATAATGAGCTTGTAAAGAAATAGTGTATGTCTAACTTGATGGGTGACCTACCCATCTAAAGACTTTTTTTTTTTAACAGAGAATGGTCTTATTATCATGGGTGACCTACTCCTTTTAAAAGTTTAAAAAAAAATGGTTTATTCTCAAAGGCGACCGCCTATTTTGAAATTCTAAAAAGAATTTCAGCAAGTATTCATGCTTCCTTGAAATTGGTCTATTTTTATAGGTGACATGCCCATTTTAAAATTCAAAGGTTTTGGTTTATTTTCATGGGCGACTTACCCTTTATAAACTCCAAAAAGAATTTCAATAAACGTCCACACTTCCTTAAAATTGATCTATTTTCATGGACAACCTATTCATTTTGAAATTCAAAAGCTTTGGTCTATTTTCACAGGCGATTTACCCTTTTTAATTCCAAAAAGAATTTTAGTAAGCATTCATGCTTTCTTGAAATTAATCTATTTTCATGGGTAACCTGCTCATTTTAAAACTAAAAAATTAGTCTATTTTTATGAGTGACTTACCATTTTCAAATTTCAAATACTAGAATCTACATTGGATCCTTCCAAAACTTTTCCAAAATAAAATTTCAAAACAAAAATACCCTCTAAAGATAAACTCTTAAAACGAGTGTTTTGTCTTACCGTCTTAGTTAGTCACACCCTATAAGTGAGATGTCTTTGTCATTTCTCGGCTTTCGTTCACCCATGCAGATTTCACTACATTTCCTCTTGATTGGCGGATCCTACACCAACACTATTTCAAAGTTGAGGTTAAATCATATGCAATGCATGCTTTTCAAGGTATAGACCCCTTTTTTTTCTTCACAATCTTTTTTTTTATTATCGAAGGTTGTAATTTCTTAAGTGGTCTCTCTTGCTGGCTCACCTTCCTAGTTTACTCAAACAAGTTTGTGCGAGTTACTTTCAAATCTTGAGTGTCAAGATGCCTTCATAGCTTTCTTTTTTTGTGAGTATTTAGGCCATGGCAAATGCTATTATATTTTTTCTAATTGAGAATGAATTAAAAACTCTTTGTCTTATAACAACGTTGTTTTTCGTGTTCTTTTTCAAGTACTTGTGTCGTGACACACACTTTGGTTTTTATTTTAAGGTGTTTTCCCTAAAAAAGTTTCGCAAGATTTACTTTTTCTTTTCAAAAACTTGAGATTTTTTCAAATGTCATGTCAAATAACAAAGTTCATCCTACACCCATGATTTGTATTAGTTTTTGAATGTATCATGGTGATTGGTTTAAGAGATGACCCATTTAACATTGGGTTTAAAAAAGATCAAATACTTGTTTAGAGTCATTATCCAGGTTACCTGTTTATCACGCTACCTCGGGTTGACCTGGGTTTTTCCTTATTTCTTTTCTTTATCCAATTTCGTTCTTCCAAATTTATTTTTCCAAGTTATCATGATCGTTTTTTTTTATTTCAACCATTTATTATTGTTGCCTGTTTTTTATAGTCTAGTTAAAATAAAAGTAGCTTATTAGACACAGTTAGGGTTATAACCCAAGTCGTTAGTGATGATGTTCCAAAATCCAATATGCTCATGAATGAGGTTATTTAGTGTTTGGACAATGGTTAATCACACATTTAGATCAATATTTTTTATTTAAAGCTCATGAAGTAAATGATAAGTGGAATAAGGCTTAACACCTGTAAAACAGTCTCTTTTAGTGGGTGGGGTCTAGAGACCCTCCAATGATAAAAGTCAGTGACTTTTAGTAAGAGATTGTAATAAATAAAAAAATAAGTTTAAATTCTAAGAACTAGTGTGTTTATTCTAGTTTTTGTATGGTAAAATGCTATGAGAATAAAAGTATGAAACTTAAAGAGCATAAATTATGAACCTTTTACTTAAGTGGTTAAGGGGTATATGTAGCCACTGAACCTTGTCATGTTACTTGAATAGAGAAGTTGGGGAACCATTTCCTTTTGATAGCATTAATGAGGGATAATTATCCCTTACATAATATTAACAAGGGATAAATTTCTCTTACACAATATTAATGAAGGATAAATATCATTTACACAATATTAATGTTAATAGAAATATAGTAGGCCCTTTAAAGACTTTTTATACACTTGTAGGTGTAGAGAGATGATATTCTTGACTTTTAATATTTTATGTTAAAAGCTATAAAAATAAACAAACAAGGCCTCATAATAAACATAAAGCCCATACCCACTTGGACTTGGAATAATGTCAAGCCCAAGAGTGATGGGTTTGACAACTTGTTAAACCCATGTTTGTTAAGCCCATGGGATAAATATCTCTTACATAATATTAATGAGGGATAGATATCATTTCCACAATATTAATGTTAATGGAAATATGTACGCCCTTTAAAGACTTTTATACACTTGTAGGTGTAGAGAGATGATATTCTTGACTTTTAATATTTTATGTTAAAAGCTATAAAAATAAACAAACAAGGCCTCATAATAATCATAAAGCCCATACCCACTTGGACTTGGAATAATGCCAAGCCCAAGAGTGATGGGTCTAACAATTTGTTAAACTCATGTTTGTTTAGGCTATGCGTATAACTAATCCCGATGATGTTAGGTCTAGTAACTTATCATACCCACGCCTATTTGGGAGCACATAGCTGAACCCAAAGATATTGGGTCTAACAACTCGCCAAACTCATATATATTTGAGCTCAACACATAGCTAAACCCAAGGATGTTGGGCATAGCTACTCACCAGACTCATGTTTGTTTGGGCTTAGTGTGTAGCTTGCCTAAGGATATTGGGTCTGGCATCTTGCAATACTCATGCATACTTTGGCTCAACACGTAGTTGAACCTAATAATGTTGGGTCTAGCTGCCCGCTAAACCTAAGTCTAATTGGGCTTAGCGTGTAGCTGAACTCAATGATGTTGGGTTTTAGCAGCTCGTCGGATCCATATACATTTAGGCTCAGCACATATTTGAACCCAAGGATATTAGGTTTGGTAACTTGCCAAACCTACATTTATTTGGGCTCAACACGTAGCTAAACTTAAAGATGTTGGGTTTAGAAGCTCGCTAGACTCATAAGTTTCTAGGTTTAGCACACAGCAAAACCAAAGAATATTGGGTCTGACAGTTTTCCAAACTCATATTTGTTTGGGCTTAGTGCATAGTTAAACCTACAGGTATTGTGTCTAGCCATTTGTTAGACTCATATGTACTCGGGTTTAGCTTGCAGCTGAATCCAAAGATGTTGGGTCTGATAGCTTGCCAGACACAAGTTTGTTTGGGCTCAGCACGTAGCTAATCCTAAGGATATTAGGTCTGACAGCTTGCCAGAACCTAATGTACTTAGGCTTAGCTTGTAGCTACACCCAATAATGTTGGGTCT
>Ga0325405_1006736_pt1 | contig 11600 bp, 8 predicted proteins | sample PopdelMetagenome_21_FD_205663 | JGI IMG/M metagenome (GOLD analysis project Ga0325405, IMG submission 205663) | Populus deltoides microbial communities from Bellville, Georgia, United States - Xylem-Control-R2 | ecosystem: Host-associated > Plants > Phyllosphere > Stem > Wood/Secondary xylem...
ATACAAGTCATTGCACTAAATATTAAGAGGACTAACATATCCTTTTGATTTTTCAAAGAATAAAACTTTCAAGCTAATATTCACTAATAATAAAATTAGGAGTATTAAATTTTCAGTTTAATATTCATCAATAACAAAATTAAAAATATTAAAATTTTAGTCTAATATTTATCAATAAAAAAAGCAGGAGTAATAAATTTTTAGTCTAATATTCATTGATAAAAAATCAGGAATATTAAGAAGGATTTTAGTCTAACATTCACTAATTATATCCAAGTATGAATCAGAAGTATTAACTCTTCATTCAACAAATATTACGAGTGAAACCTCTCATCGAGGCACCTTCTAAAGAGCTTTTCTAGGATTTGAGTTGGGTTTAATGAGATAGCATAGACTCATGGATCATTCACTAATATGACTTGATCAATAATTAGTCATAGGTTATGATCAAAAGTGACTAACCTTAGAATTGTTAATTTAGCAAATGTTATCCAAAAGTAAAACTAAGAGTGATAAAAATAAACATGACTTTAGAATGAATAGGTTAAACTCATTACAATAAATTCACTATCATCTTATAGATAGACCACCAATAGATTAGGCACAACAAACAGTTAGGAATAAAAGACAAGATTAGTACTGAAGCTTACCTCAAGTAATATGTTTTAAGATGATAATGTCTTTCTTCAGTATAACTAGTCCCTTACCATATATTTTTATTGACCAATTAAGATTTCTAATGATCATAATACTAAGTAGAGACTCATTTTCAAGAAATTAAGACTTTCCCCCCACTCACACACAAATAGGTTGTTTCTTTAAGAAAGAGGTCGGGTTGCTGTGATATCAGGTGCAAAATATTATTGAGTCATAATAACTTATTTAATCTCGAGTTTTAAAATCTTGGCTATTTCCTTCCAACTGCAGGTTATTTGGCCTAGCACAATATGTTGTGAATTGCCTCATGCATATTATGTTTTTACTTAGAAGTCAATAAGACAACCCATATTATCTACTTTTATTAATAAGACTAAACCTAAGTCATGGTTATATAACCATCTATTTGGCATTCTTAAATTAACCACAAATAGTTTATCATCCTCTTTAACTGTCTTGGTTGATCCATCTAGTAACCAAAACATCAAATCTTGATATAAGGATGATGACACATGTAAGTTAATGTGTGTCTATTCTTGTCAAAGCAAGTTGTTATAACTTATCTTTGCTTCTACCATAAAGAAAGTTGCATTGAAGGTTTTGGACCATATAGTTAGATCCACATGTAATACCTTATAGTGTCTTTTATGTCTCTTATAAAATCTCATATAACCATTTTTGATAGGATCACGACTGCCTTGTTATGACTAACTTTAGTGATAAAAAACCAAGTCATAATGTTAAGTGAGGCTCCATTATCAATAAAAACTCTTTATGCCGGTACACTATTGAGATTTATCATGATGTATAGAGGATTTAAATGGCGACTCATAGCCAATACTAGCTTAAGAAATGTATGCCCAAGCTATCGATCAACCACTAGCTTTGACTAATCAATTTTAATAATCTTTACCTTTTCTACTATATTGTCTTCATATTCATTATCTAAATAAGATAGTTGGCTAATATGGTGAGGTGACTACCATGTTTATGGATGTAAACCTTTATGGTCACTCAATTATACTTAAGAAAGTATTTCCAAGTCTTCATCCTTTAGAGCATTCTGTTGATCTAGCTATTGCATTAATACTGAGAAATTTGGTTGTTTTTCTTCTTGTTATTGTTTATTGATGCGATCCAAACTACTCTAAAAAAATCCATTACATGTGCCAGTTAGGCCTATTATATGGCCAAGATCTTAAAAGATTAAAAAGACACTCAATGAGTTAATTCAAGATATTTGAGTGTTATTTCCTACAAAACTTATGGATTCAAGTTAATTTTTTTTTATAATGTACAACTTCACATTAACAAGTATAATTCTCAATTCGACTATTGGATTGAGCTATAATTTTACCATAATTTTCAATATGACCATTGGATCGAGTCTTGTGACAAGGTACAAAAGCTACTATACAAGAATTATATTAGTTTTCTAGTTGATTTATGATTTTTTTTTTATTTTATTTAGAACTCTTTTATTATTTCTTTAAAATTGCTTAGGATGTTTTTACCTATTATAAACAGGGATATGTAGCTTGTATTTAGGTTTTATTTTTAGGAAAAAATTTGATTTCTAAATGATTTATTGTGTGATTGTGAGATGATTCTTTAAATTTGGTTCTTTATGGAACTAACTTATCAAAGAATTAATCAAACTTTGTGGCATTTTTTATACCTCGTTCGTGTCTCTTTATAGGCGTTGGGTGAGAGTTTGGTTACTTAAAGTCTTGGTTCCTTGGTACAAGTTATCATTATGTCAAGCTCAATCACAAGCCTAAATTTAGCTTTCTTGAGAATGGTCGATTTGATAATGGGTTTCTAGATCCTTATATCCATGGGGTTTGTATAAGTTGATATCAGAGCAAGGATCTAAAATTAGATTTTATCTATCTATCTATCTATCTAATTTAGTTTATATCGTGAGTCTAGTTTTTTTTGTTGTTAGGTCTTTGTTTTCATTTTTACTATAGTTCTTGTGTTTTAAGTTTCAACTTGTTTTCTAGTTTAGCTTAATGTTATTTGTACTTTTAATTATATATATATAAAGAAGATCAAAATCACAAAATCAAATAAATATGTCTTTCAAATACGAGTTAACATCCAAACATAATGATGATTGAAGTTCCCAAAAGATTCATTACATGTGCCAATTAGGCATATTACAAGTTTAAGAGTTAAGAAGGTTAAATAGGCATTTAATGAATTGATTCAAGATATTTAATCCTTATTTCTTATAAGACTTATAAATTCAACTTATTTTCTTACTTATACGCAAAGTGGGCTTATTTTTTCTAATGTATAGTTTTATGCTAACATGTATATTGATCTTTACCTCTTTGAAAATTGCAAAAGTTTTAGAATTGTGATTCACTTTCCTTTGATTAGTTATGGTATGAGAAAACAAAAGTATTGATAGGGAATCAGTCTTTTCTTTGCAATGTTCAGGTTCGACCTCTTCCTTACCTTTAAAGATTGATTCATTATTTTTCTTACAAGGTTTAAGAATAGGTTTTTCAATAGCATTACCACTATAAAGAGTCATTACTGATTTGACTTGATCATGTGTTGGTTTTTTGAGCTGCCCATACTTTAGTGTATTTTCCTTTTGTATTTTACTATGGTTGATAAGGAAATTTACTTTTCTCCTCACAACTAAAAGCAAATATGAATTTTTCAAGATTTTTTTTTCAAATTTGCAATAGTTTGAGCATTGATTGACTCTTTCTTTTCAATGAATAAATGCAATATTTCCTTAAGATTTCTTTTAGGAGGGAAAACATAAATAGGTATATATTCTTGAGAACTTTTAAAATTATGATGTGTTTGAAAGGGTGGTTGTGAAGTTTATAAATTATTGTTATTACTAAAATTTGGATGATTTCTCCAACTATGATTGTACGTTTATGAGTATGGATTAGGATTTTACCTTTGGAAACTATTTAAAGCATTGACTTGTTTATGAAGACATTCCATGAAAGATGGAAAAATTAGACAATTATTGGTTGAGTGTTCATTAGTTTCACATATTTGATACACAACTTCATGAACAAATTTTAATTAACCACTCTTTTGCAATTCTAGTACCTCAACTTTTCTAGCTAAAGATGCAAATTTAGCTTGAAGGTCATGATCTTCCCTAAGTTTGTAGATTCCTTCATTTGATGTATAGGGCTGCATTTTACTCGCTTCCTCACAAGTGCCTTCATAACAGAGGTGCTGGTTTTCCATGCGGTAGGCTATGAGAAAATTAAGTATTTATTGTGCCAAAAATTATACACTACGAATCAAGACTCACCTTTTAACAAGAAAGGTACTGAGATTGATTAAGATAGCAATTATAACACATGTTAATAACAAACTTTCTTGAATTTAAACATTAAAGTCCATGTTAAGTTTGTACTATATTTATTCTTACACCATTAGTGTAACCTTTTTATCTTGAAAAAAATAAACTTAACTAAATATAGTTACGAAGAAAAACATAAATAAACAAGATAAGAACATAGTTATGAAATAATTACTAAGTATAATAAAATAAATTATAAGCATAAACAAGAGATTAATGAGAATATAACATGAATAAAATTCAAAGAAAAATGCAAATAAAAAAAAGCAAGAGCATGGATCTTGATTTGAAAACCAAGTTGTCTTAATGTATGAAAAATACCTCCTTTTATAAGCTAAAATTTAGAACTATTGATATGGTGGCTAACAATTGATTTGATGGATGTACAAAACGTCAGTTGTAACATCATAATTTGAACAAATGGTCTGCTTGAAAACTATAGATATTTGTCTCAGTTTTCCACAAAAAAAAAAAAAGAATAGGTTTATTTGGGCTTCTAAGACTCTAGATATGGGCTGAACACCGAATAATGTCTAAGAAGCAAGACAAAAACTTATCTTTTATTGCTAAGATTTGAACTTAAAAACGACAATATTGAGTCTTAGGCTCTTCATGAATGTTTTAGGTTTACATCTTAACTTTCCATAAAGCTAAACTACATCTAAATCTGAGGTTGGTAACTTTTAAAAAGTTAGTGGTGCTCCAATTTGAATAAAACTAGCCCAACTATGATTTATTCTTAAAGTCTAGCCCTTTCTTTATCTCTTCACTTAAATTATAATTTCAATAATTAAACACATCAATTAATTTTCTAAATTGTGAGGTATTCCTATTTTACAAACTTGCATTTAAAATAGAACATTTACTATAAATTAAAGATATATTAAATTATCAAACTTGTTATTATAAAATGTATTTAAGTTAGGGAATTTAATGATATTTTAAGTGTAATATGATTATATAAAACCTTAATAGAGATTCACTTTTAAGTACTTATCATTAAGCATGAAAGACCTTATAGAGTTGAATGATTAAATGAATGTGGGGAAGTAAGAGTTACTTTGATTTCTTTTTTTGGTTGAAAGTCTAAGGATTAGGTATTATGTGTTGTGGTTTTTATACATATATACTACTCATTTACTGTTAGGGTGTCCTTGAGAATTTGATAGGAAGGCCAAACATTATGGGTTTAAGAAAATATTCTTTTAAAAAGAATGAAATTTTTTTTACACTTATACCATTGTCACCTAGACAGGTTTATATAAATCAAATAAGACTGAAAAAGGAAGTTGAAAGTTTAGAATAACTATGTGAGGATGTGAGGAAAAATGAAAATCATGGGAGCCTTGAGAGAATAGTTTTGTCCAAGATGAAAAAAAAGGGTTTCAACCGAGAGATGAGAGAAGAAAAGAGGATAGAAAAACAAAAGGGTAAAAAAAAAAGAGTGTGAAAAAAAAGAAGAAACATGTTAGTTTTTATACAAAAGAAAGTGAGATTAAGACTGCTTATTTTTTTTGACATGCCTATAATTTATTTGCATATAAGAAGACATATTTTAACACTAATAAACTTGATCCTTGTATTCCTATGTTTTTTTTTATTTCATGCTTTTGAGGGTATTTGTTTTTATGAGGTTTTTAGTGGATTGCCATCTATTACGAAAATTAAGCATCAAATTGATCTCATGCCAAGAGTAACAATACCTAATCAGCCAGCCTATATAAGTGATCTCGATGAAACGAAGGAACTTTAAAGGCAAATGAAGAAGCTAATGTCAAAGGGTTACATAAGAGAAAACATTAATCCATGTGTAGTTCCCGTGTTCTTAGTACCAAAAAAGGATAGGACTTAGAGACCATGTGTTGATTATCGTGCAATCAATAATATTATAGTAAAGTATAGATATCCAATTCCTAAACTTCATAATATGTTAGATGAATTGCATTGATCCTATGCGTTTTCTAACATTGAATTGAAAAATGGATATCATCAAATTAGAATGAAAGAGGGAAATGAATAAAAAATTACGTTTAAAACTAAGTATGTTTTGAATTGGTAGTGAGCTATTCCTTTTGAACCCATTAATGCACCTAATACTTTCATGAGATTAATAAAATATATTTTATGCAATTTTATAGGTAGATTTATTATGGTTTATATTGATGACATATTGAATTATAACAAGAATATGGATGAACATGTTAAACATTTAAGGAATATATTGGATTTTTTCGTAGAAAAATGTCTATATGCTAATATGAAAAGTATAACTTTTGCATAGAGAAAATTATCTTTCTTGGATATATTGTTAGTACAAAGGAATCGAAATGGATGAGAAAAAGGTAATATCCATCCAAGAATGTCCTACACCTAAGTCAATCATAGAAGTAAGAAGTTTTCATAGTTTGACTGGTTTTTATAAGAGATTTGTTAAAAGATTCAGCACTTTAGCCACACCTTTAACTGAGATTGTTAAAAACTTAATAGGATTTAAATGGGGTCAAGAGTAAGAGCATGAATTTAACTTGTTCAAAGAGAAATTGATTTCAACTCTATTATTATAATTACTTGATTTTATGAAAAAATTTGAGATTAAATGTAATGCCTTGGGAATAGGTATTGGATCTGTTTTAATACAGGAAAACAACCCATAACTTATTTTAGCAAAAAACTCAATGGTGAAACATTGAATTATCCTACTTCTAATAAAGAGCTTTACATTTTGGTGAGGCATTAAAGATTTAACACTATTACTTGTGGCCTAAAGAATTCATGATCCATTCAGATCATGAATCATTAAAACAAATGAAGGGCTAAAGGAAGTTGAATCATCAGTATGCTAAATGAGTTGAGTTCATATAAACATTCTCATATGTGATAAAATACAAGAAATATAAGGAAAATATAGTAGTTGATATACTATCGTGAAGATATAAACTTCTTTCAAGTTTAAATGCTAAATTAGTATGATTTGAGTATATGGAAGATTTATATATTGATGATGATTTTTTTGGCCAAGTATATGAAGCTTGTGAGAATTCAACATTTGATAAATTTTTTGGGTTGATGGGTATTTATTTAAGGAAAAAACATTGTGTGTACCTACTATTTTTATACATGAATTGATTGTTCATGATACTCATGGGGGCAAATTAATGAGATATTTTGGGGTTCGTAGAAATGTTATTGATCATGATGTTAAAATTTTTAGCTACTTTTGGAAGGTTTTGTAAGGTAAGTTAGAAACAAAATTTTTATTTTCTAAAACTTGTCACCCATAAATTAATGGTCAAACTAAAATTGTTAATAGAACTTTGACTACATTGTTAAGAACTACCATTCAAAAGAATTTGAAGAATTAGAAAGATTGTGTTCTGTTTTTTGAATTCATATATAATAAGAGTGTGCATTTTACGACTGATTATTCATATTTTGAAATTATTTATAGCTTTCGTTTAACTCCTTTTGATTTGATTCATTTATTTATTGATGAAAGGAATAGTCTTGATAGAAATGCAAAAACACATGTAGTAAAGACTCTTCATGAGAGTGTACAGTGGCAAATACAGAAAAAGAATGAGCAACATGCATTCAAAACTAATAAGGGCCGAAAAAGAGTTGTCATTGAACCAGATGATTGAATTTGGATGCATATACATAATGAGAGGTTTCCTGAATATAAAAGATCTAAGTTGATGTCATGAGTAGATGGTCCATTCCAAATCCTTGAAAGAATTAATGATGATAACTATAAAGTAGGTCTACCAGTTGAGTATGGTGTTACTGCTACTTTTCATATTTTTAATCTTTCTTTGTTTGATGTAGGTGATAACTTAAGGTTGGATCCTTTTGAGGAGAGAGGGGATGATGCAATTTAAACTACACTAAAAGATCCATCCATTAAAAGTTCCACACGGGTTAATTACAAAGTCAAAGGCAAAAAAAACTTGAAGAAGTATTCAACGGACTTATTTAAAGTATTTGGGCTAAGGTGAAATTGAAGGAAGCTACATCTTTAACAAGTAATTATTAGACTTTAGTCAATTTAATCTATATAAATGAGAGGCACGATCCATCTACTAAATGAGCTAGTTAATTTCAGTAGTTAGAGGCTTATTTTTCTTAATGAACAATTTTATTCTAACAAGTATAATTCTCTATTCAACTATTGGATCAAGCTGAAAATATATCTAAAGATTTCAGAGGCCTTGTTTTATATTGGGTTAAATTTTAGGCCATTTAGACATCGTGGAAGCCTTTGGATTAGGTCTAGAAGCTACTAAGCAAGAATTGTATCAGTTTCCTAATTGATTTAGGATTTTTTTTCTATTTTATTTAGAACTCTTTTATTATTTTTTCTAGAATTATTTTGGATGATTTTACCTATTATAAATAGGGTTGTTTAGTTTATATTTAGGTTTCTTTGAACAAGCTTTGATTTCAAAATAATCTATTATGTGTGTGAGAGGAAATTCTCTTATTTTGGTTCTGCATTGAACTACCCTGATTATCAAAGAATTAATCAAGCTTCATTGTGTCTTTCATACTTCTCGTTCGCGTCTCTTTATAGGTGTTTGGTAGGGGTTTGATTTCTATAGTCTTGGTGTCTTAGTACAAATTATCAAGCTCAATCATAAGCCTGCATTTAACTTTCCTAAAATGGTTAATTTAACTGTGAGTTTCTGGATCTTTATATCCATGGAGTTTAAATCATTTAGAATACCTAATTTACCCCCTCTTAAGTTCTTTGGGTTGACATTTTATTTTATACACTATGTTAAAAGTTGCCCACACCCATATTTGTGTTAGTGTACATGCCTTGTAGTCAATTGGTTGGTTAAATGTATGATTGACTTTGTTCATGTAAATATATTTAATTTATTAATAAAGACTTATTTATCTTTAATATTTATCGAATATTTTATTAATGAATCAGGTATTTGATTAATGAATCTAGAGTAAAGATAAAGTTCATAGGATAAAAATGCTTTGTAAATAAAATTATAAAATTATTATAATTAAGATATTCCTATTGCATCAAAGCATTTGTCCTAAATGTTCCTGGTTAATGCTCTATTAAGACTAAATATTAATTAGAGTTATAAGACTAATACATATTATGTTCTTTTCTTTATAAAAGAAAAAAAATGTTTTCATAAGCTGAGTTATGAGGGATACCTAGAATTAATATATAGGTGCTTATTAGATGACATGTACAATGAATTGACCAGCATGATAATTCTATATAAAGATATCACTTGTGTCTATGGAAAGGCTCACGTGACGGTTTTGTAACTGATTATTAGACTTAAAATCACTAAGTTATCTTATATAAGTAATTTTATATTTTGATTATGCTACATATTATCCTAATCAAAGGTAACAAACAAACAAATATAGGTAAAAAATGAACTATATAAAGGTATTTGTGTAATCAAAAGAGGATTTATTACGTAAATGAATTAGAAAAAATATTTTGTCTGTTGTCAAATTATATTTGATTATAAATCCTTGCGCAAGATAGAATGAGATTTGGAAAGAATTTTAAATTTTATTTAAAGAATCAATAACTATGGTGTTGAGAACAAACATGATTTGATAGAGTAGATACACTCCATGTTATAATGTCTAAATCAGAACATTGTTGATGAATAAATAATAACTACACTAAAAAATTAATCATTAAAAGGTTAAGTCAAACCATTTATGACTTTCCTAATATTTGAGGGTTTATAATAGGCTGTTAGACATTGTAGTTGATCTTCAAATATAAATCAATCAATTATTGAATTGATAATAAATAAATTTGTTTAATTTATTTAATCATATTTTATTTAAAGTTACTATTTATATTTGGGTCAACTTATTAGGGAACCTAACAAGTCACACACATAAGAACTATTGGTTGAGATTAAAATGTGATGATTAATCAAGTGTGATTTCATTGTAAATAAATTTTAGAAATTAAAGACTAAAGTGTAATTTATACAGAGAATTACAATTCTAGACTTAGAAAAATCTAATAGGGACTTTATTGAATAAATTTTTAAAATTATCCTTATGAATAATATCTATGATATTATTCAGGTGGTAGATTGATATTTTGTCATTTATAAAGTTTTCAGGCTTCCTTATAAATAGAATGTTATGCATTTTATTTTTGTATAACAAGGAGTACATGATACAAAAACTATGTAAGTTATAGAACACCTGGAAAACACAAAAGAAAAGAGCTAGCACTCAAAAGTATAGCAATTCCTCTTTTCTAAAAGGGTTTAGGAGATTTCTGACAGGTGGTTTGTGTAGATTACTGTTAGAGGCTGGGTACTTGGATGACTTATGGTTTGCGACAACTCAACATTGAAGCAATTATTCGAAACCAAAAAGAACATTTGATCTTCAAGTAATATTCGTATAAACTCTAAACAACTCTAGATCTTTCTAACGGAATCTTTAAAACTTCTAAAAAATTTTAAATTTATCATTTTCATTGCATAATTATGTTTCAGAAAACCCAACTGTTAGTATCTTATATCTTAGCCCATCTTTTTTTTTTTTTTGAACTTAGAAAATTGAAGAGATGTCCTTTTAGGAATTCCTTACAAATGAAGTTGCATGAGAGGAAAGAACAAGCGATAAAGGATGTGAAGTTGAAAATCTCAAGTGTCATTGAAACAATCCGATATCACCGCACAATATGCCAAACAAATTAACCTTAAAAAAGGTAAAACAAAATAAAATAAAATGGAAGAACAACAAGAAGTTGAGCATATATAGGTAAGATGTACGATTTCTTTGGACTTAATTCAGGGCTTAATTTGCTTCCCGTGGGCCTCCTGGATATCATTTCTAAGCAACTTGACTGCTTTCTCAAACTCATTGAAATTGGTAACGGCTTCGTTGAGCTGGCTTTGGTGTGAACTTGGAGACTGGAAGCGAATTCGAATGTCCATGAATTTTTCCCAACAATTCATGGCTTCTTTCCCGGAGTCTTCTAACATTATATAAATGATGGCCTGCAAGAGCAGTGTTTTATAAACATTCACAATTACGGGAATTAATATACAATACTGCAAAATATAATCCAATAAGTTTCGATCATTTCTTGTCCCAGTGATCATTGAATACTTGAATTACATTAGTTGATAGTTTTTTTTTTTTAAAAAAAAGAAAGCAATCCACTATATATTAGTAGATAACATAACTTATTTGATACTATAAACTATTGGTAGTTGATACGCTATTTAAGTCTAAAAGAATTTTAGTTTTAATTAAAGGCATATATATTATGATAGAGAATAATATAAAGTTATTTTCAGTCCTATTTGTTAATTTAAGCTTCGAAGATTTATGGACCAGTTGATTATTTAGATATAATTGTTCTTCCCCAAATTTATCTGCAATTCTCTTTTATAATGTATGTTTGTCATGAGGGTTGTGAAAAAGATGTCCTCACCTTATACAGAGGACGTCTTGCGTCAGAAATTTCTTCATGACGCAGGCATTCGCAGGCTAAAGCCTTCTCGAATTCTCCCTAGAGAGATGCGTAAATATATCAATACTACACTGATTAGTTTATGTAATATATATATAT
>Ga0325405_1006737_pt1 | contig 11599 bp, 4 predicted proteins | sample PopdelMetagenome_21_FD_205663 | JGI IMG/M metagenome (GOLD analysis project Ga0325405, IMG submission 205663) | Populus deltoides microbial communities from Bellville, Georgia, United States - Xylem-Control-R2 | ecosystem: Host-associated > Plants > Phyllosphere > Stem > Wood/Secondary xylem...
AATACAAATCATCTACATTAAAAAATAAAGATTGCTTAATAAAGATAATTAGCATATTTAACTTGCGTTAGAATATCAAATCCAGTAATATTAAGTTTGATTGAATATTTTTTAACTAAAAATACAGTAAAGACAACATCCCTTAGTGCTATAGTGTTATTCACAATATATCTAGTATATGTAATATGTTTTTTTTATCTGACTGTAAGCTAGACTCAACGGTATTTTTTAATTAAAAAATAGAAAAGATAATATTTTTTAGTGTTACAGTGTCGTCTACAGTACAAATACTCTATATTTATAAACTCTATATTTATAAATTGGTCCACAATGTAATAAGTTTGTATTTATAGTACTTGCATAATATTTCCCCTAGAAGTTTTAAAGTATAGAATATAATAGGTTAGATGATGAATTTAACAGAAAATAAATAAGAAAAGTTTATAAAAATGACTCATGTAGTGAAGAAAAGTAATTAACTAGTTGAGATAAAATCTCCATGTACTTAATTAATTGAAATTAAAAATACATATGCTTAATTAAGTGAACTGATAGCAATAACAGGAGGGGTTTTATTGACGAATTGGGAAAAATATAAGATGCAAATAAGTGACTTTGAACAAAATAATTAACGGTTTTATTTTTTAAAAAATAATTAAGAATCAATAATTCTTAGACTTTTTTAAGGGTTTTTTTGTCATTAAATTGCCAAAATAAATGGCTCAAAAACAATGCCGATGGAGAAAGGGAGGAAGTTCGGCCACCCAAACAACTATTAGGATTGAATTAATTTCCAAGATTTAACGCCTGCATGAATAGACAGATTCTTTTTATTTTTTTATTTTATTTTTTTGGATCAAACGTTGTTAGTGTATGGCTTCCGTCAATGGTTTGGTAGATGAAACGTTAGCCTTTTCTTTCCATGATGCGTTTTAATTTATTTTTTATTTAAGAAAATATTAAATTAATTTTTCAATTTTTTTTAATATACTAAACATAGTTTTTTTAGATCCGGCCTGGTTGAAGACCCGAGTTCCAAGTTTTGACCGGGTCACCGGTTGCTTGGGTCAATTCCTTTTTGTTTGTTTTAAAATTAAAACGATATCGTTTTAGTAAAAACAAAAATCAACGGGTTACAACCGGGTCTTGCAAGGTCAACAGGGTCACATCAAATTATTTTTCTATTCCTTCAACTCGGTTATATTTCAGTCTCGGATCAGCCGAGTCTTGAGTCAATCCACTGAACATAGCCGGGTTTCAACTATAATACTAAATTTAAAAATTAAATAAAAAACACCATGCACACAAGCACATTGTTTCTATCCAAGTCAGTTTATTTATTTATTTTGAAATGCATATAGGCGGGTCCGATAGATCATTGAGATTTGTTTGTTCGATGAAATTTCCGAAAAATAAAATTATAGAGATTCGGGGCCTAGCTAGCTAGCTAGTTCAATGCATCATCGCCTGTACCTTCTCATACTTCTGGTATCCAAATAGGGGCCTGCTGCAGATTTTCAAATATCATATCATTTCATACGGGAGGAATGAGGGTACGCTAACGTGATTGAAATCATATTTTATTAAATTTAATTTTTTTATATATATTTTTAAAATTTTTTAATATATTAATATTAAAAATAATTTATTTTAAAAAACAATTATTACTAACCCCCCCTCTCTCAATGCTTTCCAAGCCACACATTAAAGACGGTGACTGTTCGCTACTGTTCTCTACCAACAAAAACCCTTCATTGTTTATTTTTTCATTTTAAAAATGTTTTTAAAAAAATTATTTTTTTTATTTTAAATTAAATTTTTTAATATTTTCAGATCATTTTAATATGCTGATATTAAAAATAATTTTTAAAAAATAAAAAAATAATATTTTAATATATTTTCAAATTAAATACATTTATAATTATAACCATGCTTCCAATCAGGCAGCCAGCTATCCACACGACTGGATCGGTCACGTTGCAAACGAAGTCAATTATGTTGTTTCAATTGAAGAAATTGTGAAGCAATTATGTTGTTTCTAGTTTTTCATAGAAAGTTAGTTAGTATTTATAAATCAAAGAAGAAAACTAGAAGCGGGTAGGAGCTAGAAAATTATAACACGGTCTCCTTTTCCAGGCTCTTACGTTTCTAGAGTGCCGTGGGATAGAAGGAAAGAAGGATAATATTTAATATTAGATTAGTTGTTGTTTTTGAAAGAATTTTTTATTTAAAAATATATTAAAATAATATTTATTTATTTTAAAAAAATTATTTTTTATTAACATATTAAAATAATTTAAAAATATTAAAAATTTTAATTTAAAATAAAAAAATTTATTTTTTAAAAAAACACAGCATCTCGCATAAATAAATAAAAAGTAATTATCTAGTAGGTAGTTTAGTAATAAGAGTTTGAGATCAAGATGTTTATTCTTCCTATAATTTCAAGTTCAAGCTCTATAGTTGCTAATATGATGGCCACTGAAAACTTACATAATCATTAACTTCAGAATCTATGGAATTAATGGAGTTATATATAAACTAAGCTGATATAAATATCCTATTAAAAAAAATACAAGAAAAGAAATGAAGACAAGAAAGATGCAAATTGATTGCATTCAAGATTCTATAGTACTATTAAAAGTATAAGGCAATATTAAATTAAAACACAATCATCCTCCTACCCTATACTTTGATTGCTATGCTGTTCTTCAGTGGCTCAATATCCATGGCGATACCTCTCCTTTTGTTGGGGGAATTGAAGTCACTTTATGCCTATTTTTCAGTATCGTTGAATTGCAAATTCTGATGTCATGTTCTAGAATCAATTATTTTTTATCCAATAAGGTACATATTGATCTTGTAGAACCAGCAGTTCAATCTTGTGTTTTTACGTTCATTACAAACTTTAGCTCACGAGACATATGGGCAAAGTTTTTTACAGGAACTTTTTATTAAAAAATATATTAAAATATTTTTTAAAAGTTTTACTTTTAGTATTAATATAGACCGTGTTTGTTTTTTTATTAATTTTTATGTTTGCAGTGAAACAAATATAATAAGATGTTTGGTAACAAATCAAATTGTGTTTTATATTGCGGAGCCTATTAAAAAATTGAGTTTAAAATATAGTTTTTGTGAAGCAGTTTTTACATGTTTTTTTTAATTGAGTTTCGTAAAATCCTATTTGTTTTTGCATTTCAAGAGCGCTTTTTAAAATATTTAAATTTTTTTATTTTTTCTTTGTTTTAAATTGATATATTTTTGGTGTTTTCAGATCATTTTGATGAGTTTATATCAAAAATATTTTTTTAAAAATAAAAAAATATATTATTTTGATGCATTTACAATTAAAAAACACTTTGAAAAAAAACCACAACCACACTTCTACTAAACATTTTATACATGTTTTTTTGCTACATATAAACTTCAATCATATTTTTTACCAAACACGTATCTAAATACAACTAATCACAGCTAATCACATTTTTTTACCAAACAAGTATCTAAATACAACTAATCACAGCTAATCATATTTTTTACCAAACACGTATCTAAATACAACTAATCACAGCTAATCATATTTTTTAATACCACGATAACAAAAGCTACCTAAAAAACAAACATACTTATATTAAAATTATTAAAAAATACTGAACAATATTAATTTAGTATTTTTTAAGTTTTATATATTTTTAAACCTTTCTTAATTTTAATAATAATATCAAATACGCTGTAGGGTAGCTTGTCAGCTATCACCATCGATCAAATTATTATTTATGTTTATATTTTAGATTTTTTTGACCGACCTTGTTATAAAAGAATATTTAAAGTGTTCAATATTTTACTTTAACGATTGAAACATTTATTTTTTTTTTTGTTATAGTTTTATTGGATTGCATAGGTGAATTTAATTTTTAGTTGACCGCATTGATTTTTTTTTTACCAAATCGATTTAAAGATATAGTTTTCAGACTAAATAAAAAAATAGTAGTTTATATATAAAACGTCAAGTATTTTATTTTTTTCTATAATGATGAGCATTTTATTTAACAATTCAATTGTTAATTATTTTTCTATACGTCCTTGAACAAAAAAAAGAGAAAAAAAGAGAGGTAGCCTCCTCGTGCTTCATTATATTTAATCCATCTCTTTTCAAAAAGAATGACAAGAAAGATCAGCTATCCCTCTGGAAAATGGTACTATAGTGTCTGAGAGTACGATTGCCCTTTATTCTAAAAACTTTTGAATATTTTTTCAAATTAATTTTTCAATATATTTATCCATCGATTTGATACATTAGTATCAAAAATAAATATAAAAAATTATTTTAATATATTTTTAAATAAAAAAATACTTTTTAAAAATAACTTGTAACGTAATCCCCAAACAAAACATAACTAGTCTGTTTGGAATTGTGGTAGAGTTGCGGTTCAAAATATTTTTTATTTAAAAATGAATTAAAATAATTTTTTTAATTTTAAAAAAATTATTTTTAATATCAGCACATTAAAACTATTAAAAAAAATTAATTTTTAACCAAAAAAATTCAAAATTTAAGATAATGTGGTTTGCGCCGCGTTTCCAAACAAGCTCGGAAATGCATCAAAATAATATTTTTTTATTTTTTAAAAATTATTTTTTATATCAGTACATTAAAATAATCTAAAAATACCAAAACAATATTAATTTAAAATAAAGAAAAAAATAAATAAAAATAAATTTTTTATTTTATTTTTAAAACGCAAAAATTGCTAATTATTTCCCGGCAGCGGCAGGACAGCTTTCTATCACTATTGTAAGTTTGGCCCAAAATGAACACATCCACATTTTTTGCAGGAGCACACCACGTTCCTCCTGGAGTCCTGAAAGGCCTAAGCACTGAGAAGGAGTCTATTCGAGATTGACCCTAATGCATATATATCCCTAATCAGCTGGCCCATAGGCATTGGACGCAAGCAGCATAAGCACATGCATCTGCATCTGCATCATGTATTTCTGTCAAGCCTTCCTCGCACTCCCATCACTAGCTTTAATCATGATAATTTGGAAAACAAAAATAAATTTGATGTCTCTTTCGCTGAGAGACAGTGGTTATGTTCAAACCACAATAATTAAGGGAAACACCTTTGATGATCTTTCGAGACGATCGATTACGTGGAGAGGGCTAATCCAAGAAAACACAATTACTGAAAATTAAAATAAAAAAATTGAGAGATCTCATTTATAATAGCACCTTGACTTTAATGAGAAGAAAGGCAGCATTACGGGGAGGATTAAACCCTTAGTTTATCCCCCCTAACTTCGATTGCATACATCTCCTCTTCTGTTTATAGTGGAGAATCATAGTCAAATTAAATTTCACATTGCATCATTCACCTCCATTCAGGGAACAATTAGGTCCTTGATTAATAGAGCATGATTATATAGTTTTTTTTTTGTACATTGTGAGGTTTGAACCGGCAATTAAGCCGAGTCTGGTCAACTCGACCAACGGCTCTTTTATACTTTAATAGTGATTGATATTGTAGTAGCAATTATCTATCCTTATGTCCAATGAACAATTGACTTTGGATTAAACCCTTAGTTTGTCCCCCCTAACTTCGATTGCATACATCTCCCCTTCTGTTTATAGTGGAGAATCATAGTCAAATTAAATTTCACATTGCATCATTCACCTCCATTCAGGGAACAATTAGGTCCTTGATTAATAGAGCATGATTATATAGTCTTTCTTTTGTACATTATGAGGTTTGAACTGGCAATTAAACCGAGTCTGGTCAACTCGACCAACGACTCTTTTATACTTTAATAGTGATTGATATTGTAGTAGTAATTATCTATCCTTCTGCCCAGAGAACAATTGACTTTGGATAAAATGGTTTCAAGATTTTCTTTTAAGTCTAAAATAGAAAACTAGCTCAAATAAATTAACAAACAACAAGTATGCTAATTTACTTTGGTTTCATTTAAAATATTTAATTTTTATGATAATGATCCGTTTTTAATTTTATATATTATTTTTCTTGTTTTATATTTATTTTATATGGTAATTTGTGATCAAATTTGTTGCCACGAATTGGTCACAAAGTAAGAAAAAAAACTATAAAGTTTTCTTTAGTTCGGAATAATTAATCTTCATAAAATAAAAACAAAATATTATTAATAATAGCAATAACCATCATCATGATTTTTTGAAATAATTAATTTTCCTACCAAAATTATTAATAATCATCATCATGATATTAATTGTTACTAACATAATTTATTTTTATTTCTAAAGATAAACACCATTATTAGCTTTAACTTAAATAATAAAGTAAATTTTTTAAATTAATTTTTAGGTAATTCTTTTTTACAAGAAACTTAGATGATAATTGAGATAGAATGTGGTATAGAATAAAATGAGAGGTAATATGTTAGAAGAAAATTGATGGAGGGAAGAATGAAATAAAGTGTAAGAGATAAAAGAAAAGAGGATAAGTTAAAATGGTAAGGGATGAGTGAGAAACTAGCATTTCTAAAGATAGCAGAAAAAGAAGGAAAAAAAAAGCTCTCAAAAGTATTTTTTTTTGTGCAAAGTTCATAATTAAAGACAAATGTCAACGACAAAAAATGAGTTAGAACTTAGAGATTTAAGATTAAAGTGAGGTTAATTACTAAAATGTTAAAACCAAGACAACAAATTAAAAGAATCTTTACAAAGAATAAGTAATTATATGCCTTTACATCATTAAACATCGTTTGAATGTTATATATATATATATATATATATATATATATATATATATATATATATATATATATAAAATGTTTATCATGTTGCATGCTACTTTTTGGGTTCTGTAACAAGTTTATAAGACTCATTTAGGCTTATATTAAAAAGTCCATGGAACAACATTTTAAGTTTTTAAAACCTATCTTTTTTTTTCTATAAAATCATGTCAAAATATTGTTTTGTTATTCTTTAAGTATTTAGGGTAAATGAATTAAATGTAGGTCGTTACCCTGGATAATAAAAGTAGTAGAACATCCTTTTAATTTTTCAATTTTTTTTTCAATCTTATATTTATTGATAACAAAATCAGGAATATTAAATTTCTAGTATAAATTAACTAAATACAAAATCAAGAGTATTGAATTTTCAATCTAATATTCATCGATCACATCTGCAACATGAATTGAGAGTAATAAGACTTCATTTATGAAATCTCGTGAGTGAAACTCAAGTGTCATAAGATAGATGAACTTCATCGATATACCTTTTAAGAACCTTTTTTAGGATTGAGGTTGGGTTTAATGAGCCTAACATGACTTGATCAACAATTAATCACAAGTTGTGATTATTAGTGACCAACTTTAGAACTATCAATTCACTAAATGTTATTCAAAGATAATAACTAGGAGTCGCAAAAATAAACCAGACCATATAATGACTAGGTTTAACTCATAACAATAGACCTACTATCACCCTCTAGATAGACCATCAATAGACTAGGCATAACAATTATTAGGAATAAAAGATAAGTAACAATGCATCTTATCTCATGTAGAATGTTTTAAGGTGATTGTATCTTCTTTTTAACATAATTAATTCCTTACCTCAAATTTCTAAAGACTAATTAGGGTTGCTAATGACCCTAATATTAGGTGACGATTTTTCTTTTTATTTTTACCCTATTTTCTAAACATAAAACAAACATTTTACTTTTTATGGGCTTGCCATGATGTTGGATACAATATGCATCCAATTCTTTCATAGATACGAACCTTAACTTGCATTACATGCTTTTAAAAATCTTTTTTGATAGAATGAAAAATAATTTATTTATATTTATAAGTTTTAGCCTTTAAAAAAAGGAGATATTTTTTTAAATAAAATCATGACTCATTTGTGTATTGCATATTATTTTTTATGAGATTAAATCATAGCATGTTACTCATAAATGGGCAAGCTCCGCATAACATAAAGTAAGATGCTTCTGTTTTAAAGCCAAAACTCTTCTTTAGAATCCAACTTTTCTTTTCAAAATATTGGGTTAATCATATATGATTTTAATTTTTTTAATTAAAAATACATTAATAAAATCTAAATATTTTTTTTACATTAAAAAAATTGATCAACTCACAAGTAGCCCGGACAATTATCTAGTTTTACCCTAATCAAAATAGAGCCTAAGTTACAGGATTTTATCAAAATTTTCTCACTTGGAAGTTCTCACAGCCTTTTTTTTTTTTTAGGCTGGAGGAAGTTGCCGCAATGGAGCTGCAATTACCTCAAACGGTGTCGGTTTTGTTAAAAATCTTCTAGTCCCAATCCAACCTTCCTGCAAGTACCGCTCGCAGACCACAGTATCAAACCAGACCCGGGATTTTGAAGTTTCGGTTCCTTTGAAAATTCCAATTTTCTCCTTCAAATTTTCGATTTCGGTGAGCGAAGCGGGAATTGAATTGAAATTCAACAAGCAGGCAGCCCCGAATAGAATAGAAATGGATTCCGTGTCGTCGGTGAAGGAATTCATAAGAAAACAAGTCCCCGATTGGGACGACGAAATAATGGCCACAGCCCGATTCAAAGCATTTAGTGGGCAAAGATCCGACTGGGAACCCAAATACTTGTTCTGGAAAGATTTAATCCTCAAAATTGCTCGACATCTCGACATCTTCATTATTCAACCTTCTCAGGTTCTTTCTTTATTAACTTTTTTTTTCATTAATCAAGAGTTAATACTAATATTTTTTTTATTTAAAAAATGTGAAGGTAAAGGAGGAGTGGTTCAATCGTGGAGGTTTAACGCCTTTATGCCTTGATCATGTACTGGTAATTAGACAATTAACTTCCTACGCTATTTTTTTTTATACTCTAAATTACGATTCTTATTTTATTTTAATATTGCAGTGCTTAATGTATAATGAAGGTGATATTGTGCGAAATGTGGATCTTGTAGACCCAAGTAGTGGTCGAATCTCTCAGTTATTCAGAAAAGTTAGAAATTTGATGGTCAGATCACCTGTTACTCCAGAAATAATTATGCTTGAAGATCATCTCTTTCTTACACCATTATTGAAGGTAGCTAGCTATTTATTCTTTTAACTCTCATCTGGGTTTTGGAAAAAAAGCTGATTGGCACCTCTCAGCATTATTCTTGGAATTGTAAATGATGGGTTCAGAGCTTTTCGTGAGCTTATGATCGTAGGCACCTTAAACTGTGCCAGAAGAGAGAGGGTTTTTTTATGGAATTTTTGAATTTCTATATAGCGCTGATGTTTTCATTATTGAGAATCCTTTTCTTGATATCTAGGATAAAACTGCTCAGATTATCAAATGCTTATCTGAAAGTCATTGGACTTCTTCGTGCATTATTACTATGAGCAAGTTCCAGGGCATGTGTGGAGGACCATCTGAGGCAGCTCCTCTCTTGAGTTATCTATCTGGACTTGGGAAAGCACAATATCTCTCAATTTCTAAGGAGGTTATAGAGGTATTAAAATATGGTTTTCTTTTTACTTTTCTATAGAGATGAAATTATAAAAATATATACTTTTGTTAGTATAAACGTGGTTACATTTTAAATTTTCAATGCATAAAACAACCTTAACCAAAGGCTTGTTTCTACCTAATTATATTAGAAGAAGAATTGCTATTCATTGCATTTCAGTTAATAAAGAGAGTAATTAAATAACTTACTTGCAGGGAGTGAAAATTTCCCTTTCATCAGCATCAGTTCCCGCCATCTCAGGTCTAGATTTGGATGTCCTGCACTTGATTTGGACAGCGCAAAAGCTTGAGGACCAAATTGACGTGATTGACAGACGATATGAAATGTATTTGCTTCTCCCTTTACTTGTACACTAGTACATTTTTGCCCTAGGATTGAAGCTAGCTTGGATATAATTATTTATCCCAGATCTTAACTAATGTGGCAAAGGCCTATAATTAAAGCTAAAACTTGATGACGATGTCCTGCATGTGAACTTGGACTAGCATAAAATTCTGCTTCACCCATATCTTCAAGTGATCATCACACTGGTATATCATTTATTGAACAATTTGGGATGTCTAGTCCTATGCCTGTTCTTGAAAAATGTGGCCAGCTTTGTTAACAGGAAAAGTGGACGTGTCTGTTGACTGTACATGCTAATGTACTAGGATTAATTGTTTCTACATTTTTATCTCGTATGGTTTGTTTTTTAAGCAGCATTTTAATGTGGTAATTTGATAGGTCAGTTGAAACAAGTTTTCCTGTCTCACAGATTCAGTGTATTCTCTGTGCAGGTCAAGAAAATCAGCATTAGCTTCTTTAAATTCTGGAAACAAGAAAGTAGCCCTGAGGCATGCTAGAGAGATGAAGTTGGCCTCGGAGAGTAGAGAAAGGTGTACGTCACTTTTGAACAGAGTTGAGGAAGTTCTGAATGTCATCGCAAATGCTGAATCTACACAAAAGGTAAACTTTTGCAATTAGCTTCTGCTGCAACTCTGAAGTCTGAATTGTCTTGTATGTCAACTTAGTTATTTCATCAACACATTCTCCCATTTCTTTTTATTTTTAAAAAACCCATTTTTCTATAAATTGTTTCTGATGACAAATCAATTTCTGTGATCTAATGAACTGGTGAGTTCAGCTTTTGCAAATTGAAGGAGCCACCTAGCAAGGTTTCACCGCGGAAAATCATTTGGCTTTAATACTTGTCTCCTTGTGCCAGGTAACTGAGGCCATCAGAATTGGAGCTGAAGCAATGAAACAAAATAAGATAACGGTAGAGGAGGTTGAACACTGTTTAGAAGAACTTGAGGAGAGTATTGATGCACAAAAACAAGTTGAAAAGGCTCTTGGTATCCTCTCTGTCTCCCCTCCCCTCTATGCCTGGACATAAACTATAGCTAATGCCAATTGGAAATTCATTACCGTTTCAGCAAATTTAGTTTCTTGGATTTGTCTGAGAATTTTTTCTTTGTCAAATGCAGAATCAAATCCAATCTCAGGTATTGAAGATGAAGATATAGAAGAGGAATTAGAGAAGCTAGAGTTGGAATTAGAAAGTGAAAACCTTCAAATATCGGAAGTCGAGGTTGGCAATACATCAGGAGAAATGGATGCTTTGGGATCCACGGACTCGCTAACTGATGCTTTGTCAAATTTAAAGCTCCATGATGGTTCAGCTAGGGAATCTGTAAGTCAGAAGTCTCCATTCCCGACGAGAACTAAAAATTCAAAGCATGCGATGCTTGAAGCAGCATAATTAAAGGAATTCCTTACCGGAATGGTACTATGATCATCTGCACTGGCTAAATATGATGTCGAGTTTTCGGTCATTTGGTCAAGCTGTTGTGGTCATGTATATAACGATTTCACTCTCCGCATATTTTACATGTATATACACTAGAAAAATGTAAACTATTATGATGTCTAATTTGACCATTCATAAATCTTGGTTGTCTGAAGAGTTGATAAATATATTTGGTTTTTGATCCAGTCGGTTCGTGTCCTGCCATATCTTTTCTTATGATCTTTTAACTAGATAATTGACCCTTCGGGTCAGATTTTTCTTAAACATAAAAATATTATTTGAATGTTAAACGTTTTAACAAATTATACAT
>Ga0325405_1006740_pt1 | contig 11597 bp, 10 predicted proteins | sample PopdelMetagenome_21_FD_205663 | JGI IMG/M metagenome (GOLD analysis project Ga0325405, IMG submission 205663) | Populus deltoides microbial communities from Bellville, Georgia, United States - Xylem-Control-R2 | ecosystem: Host-associated > Plants > Phyllosphere > Stem > Wood/Secondary xylem...
TTATTAAGTTGTAGCTTTTTGGTGCTCGCTTCTCTCTCAGTTGGTTCGGTGCAACAGTTTTATGGGTTAACTAACATGTTTGAATTTTCAGGTATCCTTATTGCATTTAGCAGATATCACTGAAAAGGGCGTTACGTTTCAGGTTTGTACTTGTTCTTTGATAAAAAAAAAAGTGAAATTTGGTTAATCTGGTTTGTTCTTAACTATGATGATTTGCTTGATGAAATACTGGAAATGATATTCACTCACCACTGCTTGTGTTTAAGGATCGAACTCAATGACTTTCCCTCTCTGCAGATAATATGCTTGATTGATTAAATTTATAGTTTAAACCTACAAATGTGACTGTGCCATTATATGTAAGAATTTTTAGATTATGTGGTCAAATGTTTGGTATGATAATTTTAAAATGCGAAACACACTCTTGGGACACATCGAGAGTTGATCTTCTGCATCAAATACTCCTCCCTGTTCTCATGTCTGTCCCATCTTGTTTTTCCCACTCATGTTCAAATTATAAATGTGCATGCATAATCAATTTGATAAACAGTTATGTTTTCTTTTATAATCTTCCATTTTTTCTTATTGTTGCTTTTATTCTACACAATAACTGGAGTACACTGCTGTTTTGGTGTTGTTTAACCAAGGCTTCATTTTCTTAGTTCAGTCACCAGTTGATGGAAAGCCTATGCTTCTAACACCTGAGGAATCGATTCAAATCCAAGTAAGAACTCTTCTTTTTATTTTTTCCTCATGTTCCTAGTTGTTTAATATCATTCAATCCATTTCTAAGTTTTTCAATACTCCATCTTATGCTTCTTTTACTTTTCTTATCGGTTTTTTTTTTTTTTTGCAGAACAGAATTGGAGCAGATATTATTATGGCTCTTGACGATGTAGTAAAAACCACCATTACTGGTCCACGAATTGAGGAGGCCATGTATCGCACTCTTCGATGGATAGACAGATGTATAGCAGGTAATTTCATTTAATGCTAAATGCCACTAAAGAAATTTGGATGCAAACTAAAATGAACCATATGTCTAATTTGGCATCTCATTAACTCAAGCTTAAACCAAACATTCTCTGCAATACAAGTATGACCAACCTATGGTTGTTTTGTTGGAAGAGAGTCAACCTTATTTTAACTTCCAGGTTAGTTTAACTAGTCAAAGATGCTTTTTTTAAAGGGTTAGTTTAACAATCTTGAATTTATTAGATTATAGTGCCAGGTCCTTTGATTGGTAAAAGTGAAAATGAGATTTAAACTGTAACATCCCACATCGAGAGAAAAGTGTCCAGAGCCAGGGCATATTAAGGCAGTTGATACCTAACCTTGTAGGACGCGTTTGGGGCCTGTGAGCTGCAAGGAACAAAACCGTGAGGTGTGGAAGCCGGGTTGGGCTGGGCCTTACATAAACAGCCCTATCCTCCCCCTTTACAATTTTATTAAAGCCCTTAGGCCAACAGATCAGCTTCCTGTTTTCCTGAATGCATGGTCTTCCAATCGTAACTTCCAAATGATCTCCATCGACCACCCCTTCTTTTTTCTGTCTCACTATTAATGGTTTTGATTGATTTTCTGTTCTGCATTGGTTTCTCCAAACAGCTCACAAGAAGCCAAATGAGCAAAATTTATTTGGTATTGTTCAAGGTGGTTTGGATCCTGTACTAAGGTGAATTTACTTAAACTGCACTCTTCTTTTATTACCTTATTGCTTGATGCGTATTTAATTTTTTTGTTGTTGCTGGTATCACTTACCAATTGTATGTCTAACCATATAATCAGGGATATATGTGTTAGAGGCTTGGTGGAGCGGAATTTACCTGGGTATGTTCTTTTATTCTTTTGTAGGAGTTTATTCTGCAATTAAAGATTATGCAGACAGAATTTACTGATTTAATATCTCAATCCATTCTGGGCCTTCCTTTCTATTGCTACAGCCCTCGAGCTTGATCATTGTTTTATAGCACATGGCAACAAAGTTCAAGTGATTCCTTAGTAGATTGCTTTGCAGAAAAATAAAGCTAGGCAATTAGACGAAATGCTGTTTTCTAACATACTGCTACATAGCTTTAAATGTCAAGTTTTATCCGTTACTAGCTACATTAAGTAGCACCATTTTACAGACTCAGCTCTTAGATTCTTAAATGTAGTTACTTGCCATTGTCAAAATTCATCTAATTCTCTAATCATAGAATAAAAAGATATGCTCTTCTAAGCCTAAATTTCTGTGAGATAGAGCAGCATATTGTTTGTTCAGTTTCAGGCCTCCTGTTGCTTCAGGCTTATCATTATGTTGTCACTTGTAGATGAACTTTCCTTTTGTCGGTTCTTATTTAACTTAAATTTATGTTCTGATATTATTTTATAGTGATCAAACAACCTTTTTGACTGAGTTTACTTCTGTGACAGCTATGCTATTGGTGGTCTTGCAGGCGGTGAGGATAAAGATTCATTTTGGCGAGTTGTTGCTCAGTGCACTGCTTTGTTGCCTGAAGATAAACCACGATATGTGATGGTAAAACCAACTTTTGTCATTTTATCTTACATTATTTAAACTTGGTTGGTCAATGAATTGTTAGCTGCTTTGCTTTTATAATTTGTCTATCATTAATACTTACCTGCATTATATTTCAGGGTGTTGGTTATCCACTGGACATTGTAGTTTGCAGTGCTTTAGGTGCTGACTTGTATGACTGTGTTTATCCCACTCGTACTGCTCGTTTTGGCACAGCTCTCATACCAGAGGTGATGTTTTCTTGTTTTATCTTCTTAAAATATGTGAAGTGAACTTCAAAAAAGCTGTGGAGACTAAATCTTCATATTGTTCAAGTTGCTGCTGCTTTCATGTACTTTAAACCATATATTTTTATAGGCTTGTTTTGTTATGGTTTCTTGCTTCAACCAAATAGTTTTTTCTATTTTATTTTGGAACTAAATTTTCCTGTCTTTCAGTTATATACAGGTGATTCTGGATTATTGGGTTTAAGCAGCATTTGAGTTGTGTTAATCTTTGCCCTTTCTTCATCTATCCGTGCAGGCTTGTAGCTGAACCACATAAAATTTGTTTGAGCGTTTTGTTCATCTAGATTCTTCCAAATTCTCTTGTTTTGGTTAGATCATTGTGGTGGATTTTGTTCAGCCTAGTTTTTTGAAACAAATGTAAATTGCATCTGTGTACTCTTCATGCTTTGGAGTAATATGTATCTTGCAGCTTTTTATGCAAAATTTGTTTGACTAGGGAAATGACTTCGTGTTACCACATTATGAACTTTAAACAAACATTTACTATGGACTTACTTTAATGAATCTTTTGCAGTAAATGTCGGGTCTAATAAATTTAAAATTAATCCCATTTTATTGAAGCTTCTGACTTTGAAGTACTTCATGCAGGGAGTGCTGAAACTTAAACACAAAGCAATGGCTGAGGATACTCGTCCCATTGATCCAATGTGTTCTTGCATGGTATTCGAGTCATGGAACACTCATTGTCTTGAGCTGCTAGTTTAATAAACTGCTGTTACAGTATAATCTTCATTGATCTTTGTCTTCCCCTGCAGGTTTGTAAGAATTATACAAGGGCATACATCCATTGTCTTGTTACAAAAGATGCTATGGGATCGCAGCTTCTATCATATCACAATTTGCATTACATGTTGCAGGTGCAAACAAAAATAATAGCTTCTTTCTGTGAGTTTTGCTCTATCTTGTAATTGATAGTAAGACTTCTTTAAAATTGCAGCTTAGCAGAGATCTACACTCTTCAATCATTGAAGAAAGATTTCCAGAGTATGTGTGCCCTGTGCCCACAGAGTGCTTTAAAAATTATAATTTCATTATTTAATTTGCGGAAGCACTTGCTATGGATTTGACCTTCTGCTCTATATGTTTGATACAAACTGATTTTTTATGCTCTGCCTTCTCTCTTTGCAGTTTTGTCCGTGGATTCCTGCAAAAAATGGTAAATGCTGTGTGAATGTTCTAGAAAAGAGTTAGAGGGATTAGTTGATAACTTTTAGCTGTACAATAATGATCATAGGTTTTCTCTATGGTGTCAATGGTGAATTTGATTCATATAAAATCCATAGATATTGGATACGTGATTTTTGCCTTTGACAATTTCTGGTCGAGTTAAGCTGGTTTCTGTTTTTGTCACTATTTTACTTTGGTTTCTTATTTTTGGCAAAGGCAAATGCGCAAAAGCCATTATTGGGGTGCCCAATTATTTGTTTCCTTTTTCACTTGATATCATCTGCTGCTTGATGCTCCACGCAAGTTTCTTACATATGCAAGTGTCAAAGCGACCATTTTGGGCTCTGGTTCTGCCAGTAAAGTAGTGGAGGCAGGTCATAAGTTTGTATCTTATATAAAATGAGGAAAGTGATTGAAGACGCAGCATGAAATTTATTACCGTATGATCTTTACTCCCTATATGGTTGTTGTCTTGTAGTTTCCTAAAGGTGATGTCCCTGAATGGGTCTGCAATGCCATGGAGGTCGCTGGAATCAAAATATCTTCCTGCTGTGCTCCATTCTTGTCCTCCCATGATTCAGAACTAGAAAAGGATGCACCAACCAAGAAATTTGATGACAATGAGACAGCATTTGATGACAAGTATACACCGATCAATAAATTTGATGAGGTAGCATTTAGCAATAAGAATAACACGAAGCAAGAACTTTGATGCAGGACTTCGAAAATTTTGTTTCCTAATGAGAGATCAACATTATAAACTTTAATTTATAGGTAAAAACACAAAGCAATGTGAATTTTGTATCTCATACACCGCTTATAAATTGTACTCGTTTAGGAGATTTGTTCATTTAGCCATTTATGGCTTGTCGATCAGTTGATTTTTATGCACATTGCAAATTCGCAACACATTTTGTTTTCATTTTATTTCTTTTAAATATGCTTATACAGTTTGATAAGGATGGATTTGCAGATCTGTCTTTTACCATTTGTTGTAGATTTAATTTCATGAACTTGAAATTGAGATTGTTTTGCTGTGTGAATTTGAGGAAACTGTAATCAGTAGATAGATCCTGAGTTATCAGTTGTTTGCGGAATTTGCTTTGGAAAAAGAATCTGATTGCTCAAACGTCAGAGACATAGCTTGCTTTTATTGTTTTCCTTGTTAAACAGATATAATTGTGATGAAGGATATAATGAGGCATGGCTGTGAATCTGAGGAGTCTGGGAGGCAGTATCAATGCAAATCATGCCAGGAGAGGCTTCTACGAAAGGGGCAAGAAAAGTTAAATGGAGAGTAACAGCAGAGCTGTTTTGGTTATTCGCAGTGAATAATTCAGGAATCGTCGTTGGTCATATTTTATGGCATCGTGAAGCTTATACAAAGAAAGACAGGCAATCCGAGATAAACGTTGTCGGGTCAAGTATATCTTGGCATAGATAGATGCCTTTTTACCTATATGACTAACTGCTCAATCTTGTAGTGGAAGCTGGCATCAATGAGCCATCAGTCGTACCAACCTTTTGAACAGTGACTTCCAACCAATCTTCCAATCTTCAGCACGAAAAAATTCCAGGAAATATTCCATTTTCAAACTCTCGTTGTATTAGAATAATATATAATTATCCATAAAATAATTGATAGAATGATCGTAAACAAGTTAATCTTTTTAAAAAATATAGCATAAATTTTTAGTAGCAGCACTTTTGTTTTAAATAAAAAGCAGCTACGAGTGATTAACAGTAACCTAAACTTTGTAAGCACAGCCTCAATACCCAAGAAATAGTGTAATGTACTAAGATCACGTACACTGAACTTAGAACCCAAAGAATGCAATAAAGCAGTGATAGATGGAGAATCATTACCAGTAACAATGATGTCGTCTACATAAACCAAAATATAAACCTTGATATCACCACGAACATAAATGAACAAGGAAATGTATGTATTTATCCAACAAAGCCATGCTCTGAAGAAATAAACTCAAACGTTGAAACCAAGCACGTGAAGATTGTTTTAAACCATACAAGGACTTCTGAAGTTTTCCGACAAAACCTGGATTCTCCACATCTATGAACTCCTGGGATTGCTCCGTGAAAACAGTTTCAGTTAAAGACCTATTGAGGAAATCGTTATGGACATCTAACTGCTTGATTGACCAATCATTAATTAGTCATAGTATAATGGATAGGACAATCCAAATTGTTGCTAGCTTAACGACCGGACTAAACGTTTTCTCATAACCGACCCCTTCTCGTTGATGAGACCTCTTTGCTACCAACTTTGCTCTATATCTCTCTAGACTTTCATCAACTTTGGCTTTAACTTTATAAACCCACTTACACTCGATAACATGCAACTCGGGTGTTCTCAGAACCAAGGACTTGGTATCGTTGCGTTGTAACGCTCCAATCTCTTCATACATGGCTGCTCGCCACTAAGGAGACTTATTGGCTTCTGTATAAGAGCGAGCTCTATAGGTTTCGTTGTGCTTGGCATGGCAACCATGGCTGTGGATTTGAATTTGGTTTGTTAGGTCCAGGTCTGATCAAAACCATGGGGTGTGTCTTGTCTAGATTTTGTGGTGGTTGTAAAGGTTTACCAGAAGCAATATCGTACTTAGAAAAAATCAACAAACAATTGTAAACCTTCAGTGTTAGCTACAAGAGAGCAAAATCTCCCGGTGAGAGTTTTTGAAGCTTGGAGAATTGGAGTGGATTGGTTGGATAATAGGCTGGAACTGGTAGATATTACCTGGGCGGGAGGGCTGGGAGTTATGTTGTGATGCTGGGTTTGTTAAAGATTCCACTGAGTATTGTGATTGGGTATCGGGCTGGTTTGGGGCTGGAGAAGGTGACAAAACAGGACTAGAAGTTGGGCTACAAGTTTCTAAATTTGAAACTACTGCAGAAGAATGCGTGCATTTTTGCCAACAAAGTTAAACAAACCTGTATCAACAATGTCAATGTACCTATGATGATGCTAAATGATAGGGACATTAGCACTTTTTAATTCATTCATGCTTAAAGGTTTCCATTCCTGCAGTGTGGCACTATTGCTCTTCCACTGCAGCATACCCAGTGATTCCTGTTATATATGCTGCTGTGATATCACCTCTAATGGAGTAGTATTGCTCGGCCCCAGGATCACAGGACATGTTTCTGTGATCAAATAATGATCATTTCAGCATTATCATAGGCCAGAATAAATTATGAACAGACATAGGAAGAATAAAAGGAGAGAAGAAAAACTAGTTATGAACAGACAAGTGATTTATGTACCATAGGGAAATAACAATGTTTGGTTTGGTTTCAACAAAAGATTCTAGCAGCTACCCGGTGTAAGAATAAGAATATTAATATTACAGTATGATCAAGAAATTCCACTCTCTTCACCATCTCGTGAAAGAATTGAACCTTTAGTTTGACGTTGCCATGACTATTGCTAGATTTGATTGTAATAGCTGAAGTTCCATCAAGATCATCAAATCTAGTGTTTATAATTAAAAGTGCTCAAAAGTTAGTTTGAGTCATGGATGATCTCACGTTTATGCTTTATAGAGCTAGGCTTGATTGAACATGCATGAATAAAATATTCAAGTCATATTGTTTCCATTTTCAACATATTTTGGCATAAACTTTAACAGTTACGAGAATATTTCGAAGAAATTGAATTGTGCACCGTCTACCCATATATATCCCCTCCTAGTTTTTTTTCCAAGAATTTATATCGCAAGTTGTAATAATTTAAAAATGTAATATTACATGACAAAACATACATTCCCCAATAAAGATGAATTAATTGTTCATGATATTTGAAAATATAATACTAGGATTACGGCAATTGACACAAGCTCACAAGAAATTTATGTCATATAAAAACACTAAAAATATTATGGACTACCTTGACAAGGATCCTACTTTGATAAGCAATGATTACTAGAATCAAATTATTAAAGATATTTGGTCTGCACTTGAATTCCAAAAGAGATCAGAATCTGCAAAGAGAAATCGGTTAACTAAAACAAATGACAAAATAAATATTCATTCTAGAGGTACAATGTCATTTGTATCATATCGAGTTAGTATGATAATGATTTTTTGTTTTGTTTTGTTTAAGATAATGAATTTTAACTTTTTATAATTATCTTTTCTATTTTTCATTAATGTTGATAGCAAGTGGTAAAGAACTTACATGGAATGATATCTTTTCAACGTTGCATTAGAGTGTTAAGCAGTCCGGCACCTTTTTTAAACAAGTATAAAAAAGTAGAACTAATGGTACTTTTATTTATTTTTTATATAATTTAAATAATATTTCACATTCAAATAAATTTATTATCCCATGTAATTTTTTATAAGAGATTTATAGAAATAAAATGATTTCAAAGTATATAACTCATGAAAAAAATCATTGTTCATTTGATGAAGTAACTTGGTGTGCGGCTTTAAAGGAGTTACAAAAGGGTAAGGTATATGGTGCATCCAATATGTCAAAGTCTATACTTAGTACAAGTTCTTCTTCATATTTCTATTTGGTGGAGTTATCATATCCTAGTTTATCTTATCAAGTATTGTAAAAGGAGATAAAAACAAAAGGATCATATTTCCAAGCTAAAACGGGAGATAACTTCCATAAAAATCTTATAAACAACTTTGGATACCATGGTGTATGTCGCACCAATGGCTCCATTGAATCCACCAAATGTTGCCTTGGGAATACCGCCATATATAGCTCTACAAATAATAACACTCACACGTTTGCACAGTATATCAACATAGATCTTAACCACTATATCAAATTCTACCTTACGTCGATTCATAATATCCTAGTTTGTTTCCATTACAAGCATAATGTTTATATTTTTTTTTATTGTATTGTGATTTATTTGAACTAATTTAAGTTTAACTTAATTTTAAATTGTATTTTGGATTTTAAATTTTAAAGTAGTTTTAAATATTAATGTATGTTGTTTATACATGTTCTAATGCTATCAAAATATCCATGAATAATTAATAATAAATTTAATAAATCAATAAAAAAAAGTACAAAATTAATATAACCAGCAACCATAAATTTGTATATGATGTTTTTTATTGGTGATTTCATTGTTAATTTTTTTGAGCAATGGATCTTAGTTTTATTTGCAACAGATTAGATTCTTGCTAGCAGTTCTATTTATTTTTTACAGTGAGAGATCTGCCGTGTTTACTTTTTAAGTGTTTATCTTTCTTTTTCTCATAATAATTGCTGAAAAACACTGAAAACAAAATTATTGGCACATGGCTTGGAGATTTTTGCTTAATGATGTGTTAATTAAGAAGTGAAGTCAAGGGGACAGACGCGGTAAAGACGACTAAACCTATTTTAGAGGCCATATTAGCTGCAAATTTATTTATATGATTACATAAATAATACCACTGCTTTATCGTATAATTTGCAGCAATTACAGGGATGTGACAACACTAGAAAAACACAAATAAAGATTAGAAAAAAAAAAAACTTGATTTCGAGTCAATTTCAAATCACATTCACATGTCACAGATAAACTGTATATAACAAGTGTGAGAGGTGAAGCAGGTTCACTGCCTCTTGGAGTTACATCTCCTTTTCTTTAGCATGATTAGACAATGATTAGCTAGAGATATGCTTTTGATTGCTATTCTTCTTTCCACAGTTCTGTCTAATTGATCAAAAGCTTCTATTTTCTTCGGTTAGGCTACAGAGTTCCCCTTTCCATTTGAGAGATTGGAGATTGAGCAAAACTAGAGAGATTCGAGGAGGGGCGCCCCTTCACCGTAAGCTAATTACCTGCTCTGTCTCTTTCTTGCTTTCAGCTATGAAGCGGTTCAATTCCTCAGATCCCCTGGCTGCTTTCATCTCCATTTCTTCTTCAAAAGGTAAACAAAACTCCACGTTAAGTCAATTTACCTGTTTTATTCACGCTTGCCCACATGTTCAAGTTTGTTTTAAATGGTTTTCGCTCTATGGGCTACCAAATGATGCCTTGGTTCTGTACAACTTTTGAGTTTTTTTTTTTTCTTTGTCCTGTTAATATCACTAACATCTGCTATTAGTGACCTCGCTAATTCAGAAGAGAGGACTCAAAAGACCAATCAAGGCTACAGTAGAGATTTTCAATCAATGCTGGACAGTCTTGAAGAAGAAGACTACTCTGAAGCAGCCAGCCATGTAGGTGAGAAGAAACGAAGGTTGAACTTGCATCAAGTTAAGGCCCTGGAGAAGAATTTTGAGGTAGAAAACAAGCTTGAGCCAGAGAGAAAGCTGAAATTAGCTGGAGAATTAGGCCTGCAGCCACGACAAGTAGCTATTTGGTTCCAAAACCGTCGTGCCCGTTGGAAGACCAAGCAATTGGAGAGAGATTATGGCACTCTTAAGGCTAATTATGAAGCTTTAAAACTTGATTACTGTAATCTTGAACAGAAGAATGAAGTCTTGGCACAAAAGGTATTGCCTCTAGATTTGCTAATAGGCTGAGTTGGTTGGTTTTTATTCGCTGGATAATTTAGTTATTAGTTACGTTCTCTGTTGCTTGAAATTCAGGTAAAAGAATTGAAAGCAAAGTTGAGTGAAGAAAACGTTGATAGCAGTCACTCTGTTAAAGAAGAGCACCGCGTTTCAGAGTCAGACAACAACGCCTCAGTGCACAGTAAGAACCGTGATTTCAGTGAAAAAAACAATCCAAGTGCAATCACCAAAGACCACAGCAATATTTCCTCTTCGCATGAACTGATGAACTTGTTTCAGCTATCTGATTCAAGAGTTATTTTGGGGAATATATATCAAGTATATCAACCCCATCTTATGAAACCGGAAGAGCAGAGCTTGTTTAGCACTGAGGAATCTTGTAATTTCTTTTCAGTTGATCAAGCCCCCACTCTTCATTGCTATTTTCCTGAGCACTAAAGTTGGTGTGGTTTTAAAAAGGTTCAAGTCTGCCTCCGCAAATTCTCGTTGTTTTTTAGCTCTTCACTTTATGTTCTCTTCCACTGGATTTGGTGTGAATAACCATATCACAGCAACCAATGCTATTGAAGTTGCCAGGTCTTCATCTGTCAGAAATCAGCCAAAGCAATTTAAATCGCTAATGGGTAAACTCTTGATTTAGCTGTTGCCTACTGCATGCCCCCACGCAATAATTGGGTGCAGAAGATCTGGCATCAACCATTCTTGTGTCATTCGCTCTCTCTTGTATCTACTATCTTTTTTAATTACGAGAGTGACTAGCGGGTCAGTTGGGAAACTTTTATGAAACTTTTTATCTGGACATGATTTCTGTCGTTGCTGTATGCTCTGAAAATTGAAGCCCTATCCTCTTATTTCGTTACGAGGTGTACTAATTTTTAAAAGTATTTTTTATATAAAAATAATTTCAAAGTAACTGAGTCTTCATCATTGAGTGTATACCTTGAAAAAACAAAACAAGTTGGTTGTAGGTGATTGAAGAGAGAAGCTGTAGAAGGTCGTGATGATAAAATTTGGAGGGCAGCCATAAGTACAAGCCAGGAAAACGTGATTCAAATAATTATAAACAAACAATAATTCACTGTCCCTTTCTCTCATCTGATTCACAAGCACAATCTCTCTCTCTTATCTGTTC
>Ga0325405_1006742_pt1 | contig 11590 bp, 7 predicted proteins | sample PopdelMetagenome_21_FD_205663 | JGI IMG/M metagenome (GOLD analysis project Ga0325405, IMG submission 205663) | Populus deltoides microbial communities from Bellville, Georgia, United States - Xylem-Control-R2 | ecosystem: Host-associated > Plants > Phyllosphere > Stem > Wood/Secondary xylem...
AAAAAAAATCAATCCAACCCCATCTATATCTAAGCTACATGCATGGTCCCCATGATCCATGGAAAATTCTCAAGAGAGCAAAGACACGGAATATATATGCACATAAAGAATACCGTGACTCCTTGTACAGAATGACATTTTTTCCTCGTGTAGGTGTGAAAGGGCTAGCTGAAATATTGGTCTTAGTTCGTGCCTCGTGCTCTCCTCTCCGGTGGCTACAAATGAAAAAGCCGCCACAGTCCGTTCGTAATTGTTTGCTATAATTGTTTGTTTGCCAAGAAAGCTTAATTACAAAGAGGAGAATAATTGTTTTTTTTTGCTAACTTCAAATGGTGTATGCTTACCGAACCTAGTTATCCTTAATGAAGATTTGGGTTTAGGGGGCCGGCCATAAATTTGGAATTGCTCGTGAAGAGGCCATCAATTTCAGTAATGTATGTCAGCCACTGTATTATATTTTATTTCACGTCATGTTTAAAATTTAAGATGAGATTGAATTCCTATGCATGTTAATTAATTTCATTTGAAAGGTCCATAGAATATTCTGCAATATTTGACTTAGGTTTACAAATTGGAGATTTACATAAACTTTAAATATTCCATTCATATGCATTTGGGGCAATGCTTTCTTTGACTGGTGTACCGAGTGAGTGATAATTTTATCTCTCAAAGAACTATATATTTCGGATTATAATTTTATTAAGATATAATGATGATTTTATATGATGATATTGAACACCTTTTTTTTTTTTTTTTGGAACAGCGAATAAATCAACTCATTAATTATATCTTTTTATAATAAATAGACAAAGCCATCTTCGCCTCTCTTTTTTCGGTCTATTTTTAAATTGGAGGTTGAAGACCTTCTTGAGGAGCAAGATACTGCAATATTAACTCTCGCGTTCTTCTTCAAGTCAGTCTCGAGAATGGCAAAACTGTCTGCCAGCAATTTCTTATGCAGAGTGCAGGCATTCTTTGACCCGAGGCCACTCTACTGTTGGACAATACGTTTGATCATGCTTTTTACCATACATCACGTTGCTTCAATTTTTTCACGTCTGAAAATCAGCCTATGCTTTTAGAGGAAGGATTAGGAGTGCACGGCCATGACTCTAAGCATGACTAAGAAGAATTAATTAAACCATCAAAATATGATAAAATTAGAAACAGATTTTTCCTTTTCTATTAAGAAAAGACTCAAACTCAAAACCTAATTTTATAGGATCAGAGCTATAACAAAATAAAGATATAAATTTAAAATAAAAATATTTTCAAAATAAATAACTATTTTTTGTCTTAATTTGAATTAAGCAATGAGAAAACATTGCAAGAATGCACATAAATTTAAAGTAAATATTATATATATCATCAAAGGAGAGATCTAAAATTAACATAAATTTAAAGTAAATATTATATATATCATCAAAGGAGAGATCTAAAATTAAGTGAAACAATCAATATTATCTCCTTCCCATAGTTTGTCTAAGATATGCAAACTTTAACTTAATTCTGAAATTAAAAAGTAATTAATTTCACAATGCATGGTAAAAGTAATTAATTAATTTATCCCATTTTTCAGTTGTTAAACTAGAACTAATGGTAATTGTAAACTCCTGAAGGGGCCAATCAAAACCTTTTGAGAGGTTAGTTACTAAAAGCATGTATCATTAATTAAAATGTTGATATTGGTTGAATCATTACATGAATTTAATAAAATCTTTCATTATTTTACTCAAACTCAATGGGTTTTTTTTTTAATTATAAATTCAAATCATAAAATATTAAAATCATTATAAATTTGAATCCAAATCCTATCCTATTTACTTGTATCATGTTTTAATATTTCTATTAAATACAAATTATTGAAATCAAATTGAATGTATATAATAAATTCTAGTATATGGTGAAAACGATAACCACCAGTGATTATAATTTTATTTTTCTTATTTAATACAAATCATAATTCAAAAACTAATGGTGATGTCTGTGACGTTAACCTTCAAAGATCTTTTATCTGGCACCCATGGAAAAGTCATTATTCCTCAAAGTTGGTCCCAATAGACTCACCCTTAATCAAGGAGATGCTGTCAGAGCCAGAAACACATTAGAGTCTCTGCCTTGCCCGCTCGTAATGGTGTTCGGCAGGCTAGGCTAGGGCTATACACCATATCTGCGTGGAAAATTGCCAGCTTTATAATACAGTTATGCTTATGTGATAGGTACAGTGTAAACTTGTTGCTGTGACCACTGATTTCGAGTATTTATAACTTTTGTCGTTAACCAAAGTTGCTTTTTTTTATTTTTTTCCCATTATGGCGTAAATTTTAGTGCTGTTTGTATTTTGCTCTAGAGAATACGAAAGACAGTGATACATTTTGGAGGCTTTCATTGAGCTGCAATGGAGGAAATCTCTAGTTAGCTCTTTTTTTTTTCTTTTTTCTTTTTTAATTGTGGGTCACTTTGCATTTATAGTGATTGACTCAATCATTTTAATCGTGGGACCAATTCTAAAACCACCCAAACGACACCGATCTAGGTGTCCTGGAAGGAAAAAGATGAGGTAGTTTCATGCATGCCTTGATTAATTTCTTTCAGTATTCATTCATTTCTATAGCGGTTTGGTTTTGTGTGTGTGTCTATAGTTAATATTATCTGATCTTCTCACCTAAATATCCTAGGCCCTAGCCATGGGATTGTTCTTCTTTTACACACATATATTTTTATCTCGAATCATGTCCCCGCTTTTGAAATTCCAAATTCAAAAGGGAGAATAATGCATATATTCAGGAAATTACCAAACCATGGTAAACGCAACATCAAGAAGTCACCTAACCTCTTCATGCCATAGTACTCCAAATAGACACGCACAAGAAAATTTGGACAACAGACAAAACCCGACAACATGGGCCCTATAGATGGCTCCATAAGTGTGCCCATAATAATACGGGGAGGGAGGTTGGATTTGCAGTGAGATATTTGATTCTTGCAGCAAATACAAAGAGAGAGACCCCCACCCACCACCACCCCACGCTCTGATCTTGCTTCCTAATTAACTCAAGCACTGAGTTCCTCTTTTTCTCTGCTGCTCCTCTTGTGACTGCCATTATAGCATCTGAGGAACATATGCCTAAGTACTAGCCTTCTTATGGAGAGACTCATAAATTATGGCACCACCCAATACGACCCAACCTCTTCTACTGACATCTTCATAAATAAAATTTCTACCACCCTTCTCCTCTTTTCTCTATCTTCATAACTTTCGTTCACTATTTACTTATTTTCCTTGCTTTCAGAAAAGGTCTTTGGAAATGTAATGTGATTCCTTGATTTGACTGTTGGTGTAGTTTGCAAGTAAACAACGATGGAAAAGATTTATATTTTATATCAGAAAGAAATACTCTATTCTATTTGCTTGTAATTAAGTGGGAGGCTTTTTATGTATTAAATTAAATGAAAGTAATGATAGATAAGTTTTTTAGTGAGCTTCCTAATATTACTATTTAAATATTTATAATATAAAAAAGATAGCATTTAAAGTTTATTTCTTTTAATTTTTTAATTAATTTTGATATTTGTGATATTAAAATAAAATTGAATAACAACAATTTTAACTGTTTCATTAACAGTTATAATGTTTAAAGTCTATATAAACTTTACTACTACATGGAGAAAAATTATATATATAAAAAACATATTATTTTCTTTATTATTTTTAAAAAATTTAAAAAACTTAATTAATGTATCTTGAAAATAATTAACACTTTAAAAATAATATTTTAACATCTTTAAACAACCTCTTTGTTTGTTTACATACTCAAAACATTTACAAAACATCGACATATATACCATGTAACTATTCTTGTTGGGGGGGTATTAATTAACGTGTAATTTTCCGCCTAGCTAGAGGTGTAAAACAAGAATATATAGGGTGGTTTTGAGATCGATACTGACCATTGAACGAACTGTTTTCTTTAATTACGTACATATATAGGTACCGATCAGATCAGGCCTTTATTGATTTAGGTAATGGCACACTAATAAACAAACGAGCATAAATATATAAATATTCTCCATTCCCTCTCCTCCCCATGTTATTTTGTTCACATTATGTCCACGAAGGGCAAGCAAGATAACATAATATATATTTGATCTTGTATACTATGGTCTTATATTGGAGATTAGGCATATAGCTCTAGCTTAGTGGCACCAACACCATATATACTTTTTCGAGAATTTTACTTTATGAAATTTTAAAAACTAACTAAAACATCGCCTGAAGTGGGTCATTTGTCGCGGGCCACTGTTTAAACAAGGATTAGTGAGTGATATTGGAGTCTAACTTACGGAAATGTTTAAAATTAACACAAGTAATTAAAATTAAAAATATATGTGAAACTCAATTGTTTGCTTTCACTTTATGAGTTGCAAACTGGGATATGGCGTTAGGAGTGTTTCTGGTGTGAGGAAAAGCAAAGGTAGTGGGTTGGGATGTGGTGGTGGAGGTGTGAATTGAGGATGATGCCATGTAAACCAAACAAAGTATTCCAGGAGAAATCACGGGTTAAGAAAGAAAAAAGTAAAAGAAAACGGAGAAGATATTTAAAGTTGTTTTTTAATGTGTTTTTGTTTAAAATTAAATTAAAATAATAATTTTTTATTTTTTAAAATTTATTTTTAACATCGTCGCATCAAAATAATTTAGTAATATAAAAAAATAATTTAAAATAAAAAAATAATTTTTTAAAAAAAAAAAAATAAATAAACTAGAAGTTTACAGATGGGAAATGGTTGGACTGGGATTAAAGAAATGTCTCAAAGTAAAGTTGCGGTTGTCTTCATCCCAGGGAAGCGCGCCTGATTTCATGACACATATCTTGAAAATGATGATGCCTCAAAATAGCGTCTAATTTCCACAAAAATAAATAAATAAATAAAAATTAACAATTTCTAATATCAAACCAGCTAACACTCCTATGATTACTTGAAAATCCTCCAAACTAATTGGTTCAATGGTTAATTTCTTCGGTTGTCTTCAAAGCTATAAAGACTACGTACCTTTAAATAGTTCAAAATTATTATATGATTTTTAGCTACAAGGAAAAACAACGATTATATATCATGATACAGTAATTTTCTTTATTTGAAAATTTGAAGGCTCGTAGCGACGTGTTTTATATAATTATTTGAACAGAATGGTTATTGAATAACTGTGCGCGAATTTTCTTGGTCGGTCAACCTCTGGAAAATAAGAAAAATTGAAAAACAGATGTTAAAACAGAATAATACACACACACACACACACAGTTGTAAGAACAAAGCATCTAGCCAACGGGACATGAAGATAGCAATACAAGCCTAAGCCCCAAGCACAAGTTCATTAGATTCAAGGAGACAAAACCAAAGGAGAATTCAAAGAACATGTTAGATGTAAGTACCAGCTCAGAATTCTAAAGCTGAACAGTGCTCGTTAATTGGGCTGACTTGTCTTCTTCTGCATTGACTTGATATCTCCTTCGTTCTTTTCAAATTTTACACACACAAATACACCCTGATCAAAGCTAGCTAATATATATATATAAGCGCTAACCATTGTACCATTACCATATACTATAGTGAAGGGTTGTCAGCAGACTGTTCAAGACTTCAAGTGTTCAGCTTAGTCGCCCTAATTGTGCAAATATGTTTGGCTTATGCCAAGTTATATATGTAGGACTTGGCTGTCCCAAGGCTAATTAAAGATTATTGATTCATTTTATAAAGTAAAACTAGGTGGGAGACCAAAGATTTGGCTTTTTATTGACTCAATCAATCTTTTTTTGTAGGTTCAATTCAATCAATCTTTATGCATAATATGACCCCATGAAATAAATGGTCAATTCAATTACCTTCACCAAATTCACACTGCCTAATTAACTCATGTATGGTTATATTTGAACTTTATTACGTGTGTTAGCCTGTTGGTTTATATTGGGAGCCAACTAGGGCCATGTTGAGTTGCTGATGCCCAAGCAACCCTAAAAGCCAGGATCAACGAATGAAGAAACAAAAGAATGCGAAGAAAACGAAAGGATGCATTAATGGGGAGAAAAAAACAATGGGTCTCAGCTGGGCGTTAGAGAGTTTTAATGGACACAAAAATACATTGCCGTGGTGGATTGAATTACTAGGAAAGGAGAGAATTGATTAGAGGAAGACGAAGAGGTAATATATAAAGCCGACCCTTACATGGGGTGGGGCCAAATGAGAGACAAAGACGAAGCACTCTCCTTCACATTTCCTCTCCTTTCCTTCTCTTTCTTGGTGGCTTCCCTCTTTCTTTATCACCCCATTCTTGGTTTTGAGGAAGATCACCTCTACAAACTTAACTTTTCTTGTGTGGCTCGCTCGATATGTCCCCCTCTCTATATTTTTCTTTCTTGTCATTTGACAAAAAAAAAATATATAGATGCTCTTTGTCAGTTGCCCCCCCGGCTTCCTTTCTTTTTCTTCTTTTACATGCCTCTTCATGACCTTTACAAGGAAAAAATAAGAGGTTTGAGTTGTTACAAGAAGAGTAAAACTTGCATGTTTTTATATTTTACAATTTAATTCATTCTTACAGTAAAAAATAAGAGATGGAGCGGCAAACTAATTAAAGATCCTCTAGATAAAAAAAAAAAAAAGAGGAAGAGGAAGAGTGAAGATCCTCTAAAAACATGTTTATCGTTTAAACTAGCTAGTTCAACTATCCCGCTTATGAATCCCAGCAATAATTTATATTTCAAGGTTTGATTTCGCTCAATCTAAACTCTTTGTAATTATTCAAATAGATTATTAGTTCGAGAAACTGTGAAGTTGAGTTGTGATCCTTTTTCTTTTTTTTTTCTTCTAACTTTTCAATTATTAGTTCGAGAAACTGTAAATCCCATAAAGATTTATATTATTCATAATCTGTAGACATTTTGAAAACCTCCTCTAGCTCCCCATTCGCATCCTCAAATCAAGGTACATAAAGGCTAGAAAATAGTTGTTTGATGTAGTCTCGGGAGGAGAAAACTTACCAATCACCAACCATTTGAAAAGAAAAAGGAAGAAGAAAAAAGAGCCAAAATCTTGCAATTTGTTTGGAGGTAACTGTGATCTTTTCTATATTTTCTAAGATAAGTATGAAAACAAGAAAATAAAACCATGAATATCGGTTACATAATAGAATTTTCAATGAAGTACAACGCCAAATACAATGTTTACATCCATGATCCATGCCACCCATCCCGAAGCGATGTGTTCATGGCTGAAGGTCCATTGCATTTGATTGCTTTAGTTTTTTCATTTGTGCAATATAAAAAGACGATAAGATAGTGAAATGATTTGGGTTGACAACAAAGCAACAAGGAGAAGAAATAAAAGAGGTGCTCCATTTCAAAGCAAATCCTTGAACCTAGAACCATGAATTCGGGACTACCAAAAACCCCAAAGCTAAGTTAACCAAGTATACTTTTTTTCATATATATATATATATATATATATATATCTGATTAAACTCTATTATTTTGGTACATGGGATTTTCCTTACAAATTACGATTTCTCATTAATAAAAAAAAAAACTTATAAAAAGAGAAAAATATAAATAAAATAGGTTGAAAGGGGGAAAAAATTGCGATTGTTGGGAAAGCTAGCTAGAGAAGCATGCGGCAAAAACAAAATAAAAATACAAAAATAAAATAGAGGCAACTATAGGTTAGAGATGATAATGAACATCTAAAAATCAGATTTTTATTATGTTTATACTCCACAGATATTATCCACTGATATGTATTATTTGAATAATATTGATGTAGAATAAAGAATAATAATATATATCTGGGTATATATAGCTATATTAAATAAATATCCAAATTTATTTATTTATTTATTTATTTTAACAAGCGAGGAGAGTGCTGATGGACACACACCCCTCCAACTTACAACAACTGCGCATCATCCCATTTAACTAACACCATTGATTTTCTCAACCTCTCCACACATTTATTAATAGCTTTCCATCTTTTTTCTTAGAAAACAAAGGTAAAAATACAACGTTACAGTTATCAAGGTTGTTTTCTTTCTGGTGGGAAAAAAATAAAGTAAAAAAGAAAATAAAATGTTTAAATATATAAATAGTAGAAAGAAGGACAGATGAAATTAAATAAGTAGGAGTAGTATTGGTGTTGGTGGTGACAAACACGAGACTCCCCTTGAAGAAAAGCCAGCCCCACGCGAAGATGAGGAGAGAATTAAGCAAAGGCAAAGCCAACAAAACAATGAAAGAAAGAGCAGAATAAGGTGTCTCTCTCTTGGACTGATTCGTTTCAATCGCATCTCTCCCTCTCTTTCCATCCATCCACCTTGTATCTAAAGAGAGACAGAAGGGAAAGAAGGAAAGATATATAACACCAGAAGAAAATACAAAGCATAGACTACAAGAGGTAAATCAAAACCAAGAAAAAGATGATGATGATGATGATCGGCAGATAAACGGGTTTAAGTGATGATGAAGATTACTATTATCTAGCTAGTGCTAGCGCGTATTGGTTTCTAGTTTTTGGTGGTGGTGGTGGTGGTCTCTTCTTCTCCTCGATATAACATAATTATATTTCTTGATTCTTTCATTGATTCTCTTTCTCCTTCTTTTTTCCGATTCTCGATTCTCGATTCTGAGAACTAGTTGTTGCTGCAATTTTATGTCCCATTCGTTTTCCTCTCATTGAAGAGTCTGCCTTAGCTTGAGGGGCATCTTTTCATGCTTCGTATGTGCTTGCGTTCATTGCTCATCACAGTTGCTCCATACCTCTCTCTCTCTCCCACCTTTCTTTACCTTCTATACATATTCACGCCCAGCTCAGAAACACATCTTTATAGCTTTACTGCAACCTATTCATTTCTCTCACAAGTCTCAACCTTGGCCTATCTCGCTGCTGTTATCTATTGATAATCCATAATGGCTGTCCAAGCTCAATATCCCTCTAATATCCTCCTCCTAAACAGGTAATTTGCTTGCTTTTAAAAAATCCTTAAAATCTCTCTCTGCATTTCCAAATCTTCCTCTAATTAATCCTTCCTTCATTTCCTCCTTTTGTATATAGAAACGGGCAAGAGGGTCAGGATTATTCATTGCAACCACAGCCTGGAGGATATCTTGATCAATCCTCTATGTTACTCAACAATGGAGGTACCTGATTAGCCCAGTCCTCTTAATCGATGCTTTGATTTCAATGGGATTCTTCTTAATTTTGAATACCAACATTAATTGGAAAATTCATGCAAAGTTTTTATATTTATATATAAATATAAATCTGATAACATCAAATTCGACGCAGGTGGCAATAATCAACGCAAGAGAGGAAGAGCAGCGCCAACAGGTACTACTGCTACAACCACAACAATCAATCAGTTCTGTATGCAACCTCAGCCTCAGCCTCTGTCAACAACTCAGTTAATAGACCTCTCTCAACTCCACAATCATCGTCATCATCAGCCTCAACCAAATCCAAATGTCGTGTCTACTGGCCTCCGTTTATCTTTTGGTGACCAACAACAACAGAATCATCATTACCAACAGCAGAATTTTGGCACCAGTGCATGTCAATCCTCTGCTCTGTTATCGTTATCATCAGAAGATTTCTCCATCCAAATCAAACGACAACGAGATGAAATTGATCAATTCCTTCAAGCCCAGGTACCAAAATTCTCTCTTCTCAGATGGGGCAGATTTGTTTTTTATGGCTGTGCACATAAATGAACGAGAAGATTTCGCTTTATGCAGGGAGAGCAGCTGAGGCGCACATTAGCGGAGAAAAGACAGCGGCACTACCGTGCACTATTAGGAGCAGCGGAGGAATCAATAGCCAGGAGATTGAGGGAAAAGGAAATGGAAATTGAGAAGGCCACGCGCAGAAACGCCGAGTTAGAAGCCCATGCGACACAACTTAGCATCGATGCACAGGTTTGGCAGGCAAAGGTCAGGACCCAGGAGGTAACAGCAGCTTCCTTGCAGGCCCAACTGCAGCAGGCTATCATGAATGGGGGACTGGCGCAAGACAGCAGGAGAGGGGACGATGGAATACGATGTCCCGGGGGAGTAGAAGGCCAGACCCAGGCTGAGGATGCTGAGTCGGCTTATGTTGACCCGGACCGGGTTACCGTCGTGCCAGGCGGACCGAGCTGCAAAGCGTGTCGGAAACGGATGGCTTCTGTGGTGCTTCTGCCATGTCGGCATCTTTGTGTCTGTACAGAATGTGACCAAGTGGTCCCAGCCTGCCCACTATGCCTCCATGTTAGAAATTCCAGTGTTGAGGTATTTCTTTGCTAACGAGGGCTAAGCCCAATGCAGATGGTCGAGGCCCATACAAAATGCCCAGCCCACATGTGGGCAAACGCCACAAAGAGAGAAGAAAAATGAAAAACAGGAAAAATAATGCTTAATTAATAAATCACAATTTATTTCTTTCTTTCTTTTGTGTTTTTTTTTTCTTTTTGGGGTATATTAAAATAACCCAAATTTTCTTGGAGTGAAGTACCTCTACCTAGAGGTAATGTACATGGCCTCATGAGCAGTTTTTTGTCTTTATTCTTTTTTTAAAAAAATTCAATCCTATATAAATTCTTTTATTTAGTAGTCCCTGCATTAGTTTCTTTTGATCTCTTGATGACAATGGTGATTTTATTGGTGACGTTTGTTAGTTTAGCTTAGGCACAAAAGAAGATGCAACAAAGTTTCACATTCCTAGAAATTGTAGAGATTGGAGATGGGTTATCTATCCATGATCATGGGAATGTGGTGGAACATGAAAGTGTTATTAGTGTGTTTTAAAATGTTTAAAAAAATTAATTTTTTTTTTTGTGTTTTTAGATTCTTAATTGATATTAAAAATCAATTTTAAAAATATAAAAATATTATTTTAATATATTTTCAAAAAATAGTATCTTCAGATTAACTTAAACTCTAATTAAAGACTAAGTCTTATCTCTAAATAGCCTTAAAAGATGTGCCTTCCGCCGGCTTGGTGTATTCAAAGAATTTATTTTTTTTTTCTTCTAAATACTAAGTCTTATGGAATTACTTTGTTATATCATTGGACTACATTTAAGAAAAAAAGAAATATATGAGTGATTGAATGAATGAATGAATGATCTAAATGATTTATTAATCTAATAAATAAATAGAAATATCAAATGGAACCAGTTTATGTTGTTTAACAGAAAAGAAAAAATAAATAAGTAAATAATATGGAGGATGCATGCACTTTAAGATTATCTAGTGGGAAGATTTAGTCTCATTTGACGTGCAAACAAGCCAAAAGATATCCCTAATCATCAAACCCAAAAGAAAAAAAAAACAATATATATTATCCTAAATTCCGAATAAAAAATAAGATATTGAATTTGTAATATTAGTATAAAGTATGTTTCGTTATGCTATAGTAACAACCTTCTCTTTATTCAAGTCTACAAATTAATACTCCAAGAATGATTCAATTTTCATCCATCGTCTGAATATACCGAGGATGGTAATGTATAAAATGATGGTGGAAAAGCTAGTGGCGTTGAAGGTATGGATGGTGGTGGTGGAAA
>Ga0325405_1006743_pt1 | contig 11589 bp, 5 predicted proteins | sample PopdelMetagenome_21_FD_205663 | JGI IMG/M metagenome (GOLD analysis project Ga0325405, IMG submission 205663) | Populus deltoides microbial communities from Bellville, Georgia, United States - Xylem-Control-R2 | ecosystem: Host-associated > Plants > Phyllosphere > Stem > Wood/Secondary xylem...
TTTTATGCCTATGAAACCATCGGCAACTTCAATATAGAGGCTGATTGTCCGAAGCTGATTGCTTACTGCAAGAGGTGCTTGCAGAAAGAGAGTGTATCCAAGTCCCTTAAAGATCCACAGAAAGTCTCTGATTTCGTTGTGATGATGAGAAAGAAGCTTGGGCTTGAGTAATGTGCATCCAAAGGCAAGGAGGTGCTATTTCCTGTAATATGTTTATAGTTTGAGAGGGCCCTTTGTTATGCCTGACTGAGGATGTGGTTTTTCTCTTTGTGACGTTTGCCTTCATGTAAAAAGACGGTCTTCCTTGCCCATTGGTTCTTGATAAATATAGATATTTATCATCTTATCTAAAATGTTTTGAACTTGAAACTCTATATATAAAGGTACGGCAGATTAAGGGAAATAAATATTCTTCCTCCAAATTCAATTTGATTGATGGGAAAACATTTTCTATCAAAAATCCTCTTTATATTTTGGCAATCTAACCTTCTTTTCTTCCAACCATTTTCGCAATTTATCATCAAACGATGAAGGGAAAAATGAGCCTAGGCTGAAAAATATTTGCATGATAAGTCAACGGCGTCTATATACCGACATATACAAGCTCACACAATGTATCACCAAAATAAATTCAAAATATTATCGAAACATGTAATAAAAAGCTAGAGGTATGTCTTACTATTTCAGAAAAGTTTTTTAGTCATCTGTTGGCGTAATTAAATTTGTCCAGGACATATCAATGAATTTTTTTTAAAAACAATTATATTAATTTATTAAAATTAATTAATTTAGATTGACCCGATAATCAACTACCTTTTCCATACCAATTCTTGAATCAATACGATAATTATGCTTTTTTAGAAAACTATTATGCTCCCTCACCGCAAATCCAACCCAAGTCACTTCGTTATTGATGAAAATAAAAGTATAGGTGTTTAAATAAAATCTCACATGTCATTTTCTACAATTTAACAAATTTGAGGTTTTAAAGGAAATTTATTTTTTTATTTGTTATTTGTTATTTTTTCTATTTAGTTTTATAAATTAAAAATCATACTTAATAATTTTACTTTTCCTAGTTTGTTTAGAAAATTTATTATTTTTCTTTATTTTTAGTTTTTGTGGTTTATTTATGTTGATTTTTGAATTTATTTAAAAAATTATAAACTATTTAGAGAGGTGTATTAGTTGATATGGTGAATTATTAAGAAATAAAAATTCAAATTATAATTTTTGGTGTAGTGATACTATTTGAAGGAATTTTCCATTGATTGTGCTTGTTGTCTTTTTTATGTTGTTTCCATATGTTTTTGTTAGTATCACAAAATAGGATGTGCTCATATGGAAAGAAATCAGGAGGTTCACCCTTGAAAAAGAAACATTCAAGAATTGGTGATAGAAGATATATAAAGACAAATTACAAAATTAACTCATCAACTAGCAGGGATAAAATTGTACAGGCAAGTTGAAGATTATCTTGTTGATTGGCAGAAATGAAGAAAAGATGTCTAGAAGATTATGAGAAGAGTAACTACTAATTCGTAGTTAAGTCGAAGATTATCCTATAATATATTAACCTTTGTAATAATAGTTAAGTTATAATTAATATGATCAACATAGTTTAAATCAATATTTTTTTTGTTAAGCACTTTCCATGCTCTTTTTATGATGAAATGTTTCGAGGAAATCAAATAAATTAAATTGCTAGGAGGGGGTTTTTTTAAAAAACAATAGAGGTGTTGTAACACAATTTTTTAATTTGATTTTAGGGGGTTTAAAATGTAAAATTAAAATATTAGGCATTTATTTCGATGAAAAGTATGATTTGTCAGCTTGCGCGAAAATTAGAGACTATAATGTGTTTTTGTCATTTTATTTTTATCTTCAAGATAATCTTTATCTTCAAGATAATGATAGTCATTCACTTTTGAATTTAATTTTAATCAAATTCAAAATTAAAAAAAAAAATGAATTTGATTGAAGCTTTATTTTTCACATATGATGAGACTTTTGCACTATAAATATAAATCTCAGTTCATGCAAAAAAGGAGGACCTTAGAGAAAAAAAAAAACACAAAAAACCTCAAGAGGATGCCATTACAAGAAAAACCAAAAAAAACAAAGAAAAAAAAAGGGAACAACCCGAGAAGGGGGGGCTGACATTCTAGTCTCTGCTCTCTGCCGCCACCCCCCTTCATCGATTTTCTTTCCTCCTCTTCTTCCCAGTCACCAAGAACAGACAGAGCAAGCCCTCCATGGCTTTTCTTTTCCTCTCTGGCTTGATACCAAGATCACTACCACACCAGCCTTGGCCTCCCCTCTCAGCCGAACAAACATCCCCAACCATCAACAGCATTGCCTCCAACTGAGAGCTCCATCCTCAACGTTGGTTGCAGTCAAGATTAGCAGCAACATCCTCAACAGCTCCAGCAACTAGGTGCAAATGCAAGCCAACAGCAGCAATAGAGGGGACCCTTCTTTCCTTTCCTTCTCGTCTAAAACAACAGCCACCGGCATCAGTTACACCCCTGTATTTCCAGCAGCAGCCTTCTCTTCTCATTAGTGGCAGCATGAATTTCAGTGACCACCGTGAGCAACAACAGCACTAGCATGAAAAAACCAGAAGAGAGAGAAGGAAAATGGACGAGCACAGTACAGACAAGGAGAGCACGGAAAGAAGACCAGGGGAAGAACGAAAGGAAAACAGAGGAGAAGAAAACGGTTTCAGCTGGCCAGCCCTCCATCACCGCCATCTTCATCTTCAAGTGTCGCAACAGGTAAGCTTCGGTTTGCATTTTAATTACTTATCTTATCTTATCTTATTTTTTTATAAAAATAATAAAAAATGAGAAATAAAAAAATGATGATGAAAAAATGAAATAAAAAAATGAAATCAATGAAGAATAAATTGAATTTAGGACAAGACAACATAATTTGAAAGTTTGGGGACTTAATTAAACTTTGGATTAGTTTAATTAATCTAATCAAGGGCTCAATTGATTAATTGATAAGTTTTGAGACTTAATTGAACTTGAAATTAGTTTAATTAATGAAATCAAGGACTTAATTGAAGAAATACCAAAGTTTGGACCTGATTTGGGTCAAAATTGCAAGAAATTAAAGTCCAAAGACTATTTTGTAGATATCACTAAAAATTCAGGGGTCCAATTACAATTTTTCCAGGGCTTGATTACAAGATTTCAGAACTTCAGTGACCAAATTAAAAATGACTATTCCCATCATACAAACAGCATCGTTTTTGAAAGGTATTCATCGCCTTATTCGCCTTCTGCCTTAGGAACCGTTTCTAGAGTAAAAGGCTTGAAGCCGTTTCAATCGTAGGGATGCTTGGCATTCCCTGGGGAGGGGGGGGGGGAGCAAAAAAGAAACAAAGGAGAAAGACAAAAAAATCTAGGGGGTGAGAAGGAACGAATGATGAGAAACAGAACCAGGGAAGGTAAACAAGCCTAACACAGAGACGAAAACGAGAAAACACAGAGGAGGTAGCTTCCATTCAACCAGCAGCACCTCACGCCTTCATCACCATCGTCTTCATCCTGAGCAGAAAAACCAGAGAGAAAACCCACGAATAGAACACAACAAGGGAACGAGACATATACACACCAGAACAAACAAACACATAAAAAGGTTGCACCGAGAGAAAGCAAAAGAAAAGAAAGCACCAGAGGAAAAAAAAACGAAAGGAGGAACAGAGGGGTCTAAAGCACGCCATCGCCCTCGTCCAACTTTTAGGTAAGTTTCTCCAACTTTACAAGATAATTCACCAACACTGTGCACTTGCAAATATAATTACATTGTGACTGTAGCAAGCGTGCGTGAACAATTCACGCCCGCTTGTGGGTAGAAACTGGCCGGGTCACTAGCTTGGGCCAGTGATCAGGCCGGGCCGGCTGGATCCAACCTAGCCCGTACATGTCGGGTTAAAACCAACCCAAAAAAAATAAAAAAACAGGAAAAAACTGGGTCTAGGCTTCAGGCCCAACTAGCATAGTCCCCTTTATTTTAGTTAATTTTATTTTGATTTTTTATCAAACAAGCTGTATTTTTAATATTAGAAAAAAAATTTAAAAAAATTATTTACCCTTTTGAATTTATTTGTAGGTCCCTTATATTTATTTTAGGGTATTTCACTGTATATTTGATCTGTGGATTTTTATTGTGAAATACAAATCCGGTATTCAATACATTGGTTTTTAAAAGATAAAAAAATGTATGCTTTGTTTTAGATTCATTTTATTGTTTTACTCACTGACGTCAGAGCCAGAATACCATGTTTTTTTTTTGCTACATAATATTTATCAACGCTAGAGTTGGAAATGTCTATAGTCGAATATTAATTGGTGCCAGAGTCAAGAATGTTATAGGTAGACCATCATAGATAAAACACAACAAACCCTTAACAATTTAAGACAAAACCAGTGATGCAACCTACCTTATATAGGACTCTTAAGGGGTGATAATATCTTTCTTTTTGCGTAACTAGACTTGTACCTCAGAATCTCTGCTGACCAGTTAGGGTTCCTAGTGACCATAATACTATGTGATGACTCCTTAAACAAGACCTTTCCCCAAAAGAACAAGATACCAGAAATTTTGTTCTTTTCCACTAGGGACTTTTAGGACTAAGCTTCACTTTTTGTTTTTTTTTTAATTGCTATCATGTTTGTTGTGCTTATTGGTTTATTTTCTTGCCTTTACTGCTTTAGCATGCATCTTGTTTATATTGTCATGCATCACATTAAGAGCACACACCTTGTAATCTAGGATAAATGGGGAAGTAACGATACCCCAATGACTTTAGTCTAGGTAAGACTCGTGAAACCATTCAACTCTCACTTATTTGTTTACTTGGAAGTGGTTGATATGCCAATCTGATATTAATCAGGGCCTCTATCTTCACACTACTTGTAAGCCTCATATCGACCTTTCGAGGACGATCACTGATCATGCGAGAGACCTTTTGAGGCTAGATAGTGACCTATCCTCTTTATGCACTTAACGATTAGAATCTACCAATTAGGTTATCACCCTGTGAAGGGCGAGTCCATATTTCATATGCATTTTTCTTATTTTGCATGATTTTTATTTAGCACAGGTTGAAATATAGGTTCCCCATTGAAACACACCTATAACACTCGACTGTGAAAAAAAAAACAAATGGAAAACGAAGAAAGAGGCTAGTTGGAAGCCCAACACCGAAAAGAGTTTGAAATTCTTAAAGAAAAAATTGCAAGGCTTACTAGTCTACTCAAATAGGCCTTGAGATCTAAATTTGGAAAGGCAACACTTATAGCTCAACTTGTACCTATGCCTGTAACTCCCTTCATTCTACATACTTTGAGGGCAAATGAGGTGTCATCTGAATTTCAACAAGCCAAGCATTGATTCTACAAAGAATGTCATCTACCATTGATTCTATAGAGAAGGAATCACATAAAGGCAAGATGGTAAAAAAAGATGGTCTGGACAAATTAGCTACCCTAGAGCAAATGATGAGGGAATTTGAGGGAACTTGCCCATATGATCCTATGAAGGCTACTAAGATGTGTTTAGTGCCCAACGTGGTCATACCTAAAAAGTTTTGAGTGCCATAATTTGTCAAATATATAGAAACTCAATGCTCTATAACTCATCTCAAAGCATACTGCAACAAAATAACCAAGGTGGTTAATGATGAGAAACTATTGATTCACTTCTTTCAAGACAGCCTGAGTAACGCTGCCCTCACTTTGTATATATGGTTGGAAAATATCAAGGTGAAAAAATAGGACTTAGTTGATGTCTTTATTAGGCAATATAAGTTCAATGTGGACGTGAGCCCTGATAGGTCAAGCTTGCAAGTTATGGAAAAGGATAAGAAGAAGTCTATAAGAGAGTATGCCTAAAGGTGGCGTGAGGCAACTGCACAAGTTAATCCCTCTTTGTTGGAAAAGGAGATGAGCAATTTATTTTCCAACAACTTTAAGGCTCCGTACTTTGAATATTTGGTTAGGAACTCTGCACAACATTTCACTGACCTAGTTGTCATAGCTCAGATGATTGAACAAGCCATTCAATCAGGAAAGATTGCTGACTCAATAGAGGAGAAAAGTTTTGTTGGAAAAAGGAACTGAGGTGCACATTATCGAGGGTGGTTATAAAGGTAAGAGAAAAAACTATCAAAACAAAGACACCTAGAGATCAATCGTCTTGAAGATGAAGCTACAGTGTCATTAGGCCAACACTGGTCTACGCTTGACTTCGACTGACTGTTGGAATGATTCCCCTATTGAGGAAATGAACTGTTGGAAGATTATATAAATCTCAATCAATGATTGCTAAGTGTTTAGTCATGTATTACCTTGCTAGTAATCATAGCTGTAACAGCCTTGATTTTCTACATCTTTTTTCATGATACATTGAAAATTTTCAAGTAATTTTTTTTTTAGATTACAGGTTCCACCAAAATTTCTATCAAAATTTCGGCAGAGTCTCTCCTATATTGGGAGGTCCCAAGTTATCTACAAAATCACATTACACTTCCAATTTTAAGCCGCCGCGATGTTAGGTACGACAGAACTTAGAAGCATTAAACAAGAATTACAAAAAGTAATGATAGCACATAGCATTGAATATATGAATTTATGTATTGTTATTTTTTCTTCTATATAACATTATTGCTTTTAATATAATTATTTTTGTATATTATGTTGTTGCAGGTCCATCATATTCATGATATGAGTAATATTTTAGATCCTCTAGTTTTTATGTTATTTAAAAATTAAATGAAAGTCAATGTATTTTGCCCTTTAAGGAACTATATAACTTGAATTTTAGTAGCATCCTTTAAATCAATGTTTGAACGTACGTAAACTATATTATTATATACTTGTAATCCTAATGTATGTTTATTTCCTTTATCTAAGAATTAAAATTATGTTCGACCTTATAGGATGAATATTTAGAATATTGTGTTTGTATCCTTGAATTATATGATGTTTGAGACTTAAAATGATTAGGACGTGTATAAGTAATGAATAATGGATTTGTACAGGTGACTTGTCGATAATTTAGAATCTTCCGGTATAGGGGATACTCTGTCGAAATTTTGGCAGAAATTTCAGTGAACTTTGTATGAATTTGACAAAAAAAAAAGCATCATGTTTCTCCCTTTTTATGATTGACGTGTTAGTTCTGAAATGGAGATGTTACAGTCTTGTCTACTAATGTCTTTGGAATGGGGTCTTAAAATTGGCTATGGATATCCACGATCACTATCTCCATTCTCCTCCAATTTTTTCTTCTTCATTTCTCTCAATTGAGGGGATAATTCTTCTGCCTCTACAACTTTATCACCGCTAGTCTAAACATTAATTATATAATTTTCCTTTATATCACTAGCTCCTGAACATCTCTTTCCAAAGAGAAAACCTCTACATCCCCTACTACGTGAGCACGTCCTGTTTTGCGACCACATCTTCCAGCCATGCTTATTCCCACCAGGAGTCCTTAAGCTTTGATACCCGCTAACGCAACTTTGACACCAACTAACAATATCGAAAACAACACAGGAAAGACAACAAACACAAGCAACACAACAATTAGTCAAACAATGTCACTGCACCAAAACCCTCATTGAAAATTTTATAACTTAATATTTCTCTAGTAGTCTCCTGAAATTCAAGCTAAAAAATCCTATTTTTACTAGTCTAGGGCCTAAACTAAATAAAATTTTTTTACTAAACTAAAAAGAAAGAGTAAAAACACCATAAAAAATATTTTTCTAAACTAAATAAAATAAAAATAACTAAGAAAAAAAAGCCTCCACTAAAAATCATCCAACATCAATATTCCAGGTCTTCCTATGGAGATGCTAGTGTGGGCCTTGTAAAAATTAGGAAATTAAGTTCATTGGAGATTGGATGTTTTAAGTTTTTTTTGGTGTGGGTATGTATTTGTTGAGAGAGAGAGAGACAGTTTATTACATCTCCACTTTAACAAATATTTTATTTTTGAACTCTAATAAGTGTTAGAGTATTTCAGAGGGGAGACAAATACTTCTATTAACAATATTCTAAATGGTCACCACTTCTGTATTATAGATTGAGAAGATGTTGCCAATATATCTATTAATTGGCTAATATATTCTAATACCAATTAACATAACATATAACATAGACAAGATTTCTCAATCCCTAAATTAATTGTCCAGTAATGTTGTATTACATCATTTTTTCAAGAAAATAAAAAAAAGAAATATTAAAAAGTGAATTTTATCTTCAAATGTAGTATTTTTTCAAATGAAAAAAAGGAAAAATATTTCTTCATCCTTTGATCATAAAGCTGGAAAACATCTTTTATATATTTTTTAAAATTTCCCATTCATTCTTCTTTGTTGGAAAACACTATTCTCCTAGGTTTATCTATCTTAATGAAATTTTTAAACCAAAAATAGCCTTTCTCTTTTCTTCAAAATTACAATTATACCCCCACCCCCCCCCCCCCCCCCCCCCCCCCACACACACACACACACACACACAACTCCTTCTCCATTCTCAACCCACCATTCTTCACTAGAAGCATGCATAAAAAACCACCAGCAGTAGTGCTTCCAGAAGCGGTAGTAGAAACGCTTCCAATTATAATAGCAATAACAACACTTCCATTAGTAGCAGTGGTAGCGCTTGTGTTATGTGTTGTCCATGTTATTATGGGAATCAAGAATATGGTTGTTTGAAAAGACATCAAAGATACAACAGTTAAGGAAATACCCGCTGTCAAAGTGGATATATACCATGGAATTAGACCTTCGTTCACTAGCATTTACGAGAAAATCTACATCTGATTTCAATTCCTCAGGTCGTCCCTTGAACCTCTTAATACAGGGAAAAATATAAACCTTGATGGTAGATAGTATTTTGTATTTGTCTCATCCTACTCTCATTGGTTTCATGATGATATTCATTCATGCATAGCTTTCTTGAGGTCTCTTAAGCTTGCTTAGTTTAGTAAATTATAGAGTGACAAAGTCAAGAAAAAAATTTAGATAAAAATTAAGCTTTTCATGATTAAACACCACTATTTTATTGAAAAAATTAAAAGATAGAAATACAATTCCTAGAAAAAATCCGGAGATTATCTGATATTAGAGATAGCTTATCAGCCACAATATATTTGAAGGCTAACAAACATCACAGGGAGAAAAAACACATCCCAAGCCAGGCGCAACCAAGTGCTAGCCTTGTTTGAGAGATAAATCACACAAAAACAAAACATAAGTATAACATAACACAGGAAATAACACCTCCCTGTCCATGGCTACTCAAGCCCAAGCTTCTTCCTCACCATCACAGCGAAATCATAGAGTATCTGAGGATCTTTTAGAGACTTGGATACGCTCTCTTTCTGCAAGCACCTCTTACAGCAAGCAATAAGCTTCGGACAGTCAGCTTCTATATTGAAGTTGCCGATGGTTTCATAGGCATAAAACCAGCAATAGAAAGGAAGTAGTGCTACATCAACATAGCCGAGGGTCTCGCCCCCAAAGTAAGGCTTGTCTCCAAGCTCTCCTTCCAAAAGCTTGAGGCTGTCAATGAAATCCTTCTTGGCTGCCTCCTGATCTTCCCCGTTTGTTGTCCATATCTTCCTCCCAAAGTCATATATCTACAGATTCATATCACACCATTGTAAAACAAATTAGTGACTTTTTGGAATCACAAAGGTCAACGGTTGTACCAGTACTTGTAATTTCTGTCTAGCCAATAACTGTTACAGAGGGTAGAAATTCAAATGGCTAATGCAGCAACTAATTAAGATGGTGTGTAACATCTTATTTACTTTGCTGCGTTGAAAGTGACTAATAATTAAGTAATAGATGGAAGGCTCATCGTGACTTCTTTTTTTTTTTAATCAAATGAAGCTCACCAATAGGAAAACCTCAAAATTGTCACCATCGATGATATATTTTTGGATACTTGAAGGTGACTACCCACTAATTTAACAAAAGCATCATCACCCAAGTCCAAAATCTTATCCTTAATCCAATAAATATGATATTTTTAAAGTTTTATTGGGGCGTCTTAAGGTTGTTGGACCCAACAAATTAGGTAATCCTTGTACAGAAACTTCAAACAGACTTTTAATTCTACTTTAATTCTCATGAACTAACAAGAATGACAATAATGACCAGCAACTTTAATGGCTAATTTGTTACATAAAAACAAAATCCGTGCCCAAGAACACTTGAAATTAACTTCAAACAGACTTTTCCACCATTCCATATTGTGATGCCGAATTTCTTCCTTGATATGATATTAGTCTCAAGGGCTAATTGTACTGGTGATGCAATATTCTAATTCTTCCAAGCTTATCAAATTGCAAAGTAGGTTTAATCATGTCATTCCTCGAAATTATAGTTTTAAAATCCGGTCCGGTAGGTCAATCCATGACCCGATTGATCCAGGGCTAAAATTGGATTAGGTTTATGAAAAAAATAAGGGCTATTGAAAACCCGGCAAAACCCAGTAAAAAATCCAGTTGAAATCCGTTGATTATTTTTTTTTTACTAAAACGACATTGTTTTGATTTATATAAAAAATAGGGTTGACCCGAGTTACCGGTGACTCGGTCAAAACCCGGTGACCTGGTCAAAACCCGTGACCTGGTCCTTGAGCCGGGTCAATCACCGGTGGGATTTAAAAACACTGCTCAAAACAAGAATAAAATCAAAAACCAAATAGATGAACCATTTAAGAACAAAAAACATACCTTTTTGTCGACAAAATCTGCCCAAAACCTAGACTGGGCTCTCTTGTGAGGATCAGAAGGCAACAAAGGAGCCTTGTCCTTCCACACCTCATCAATATACTGAACAATGATAAGTGACTCACAAACAGGTTTCCCATCATGGACAAGAACTGGGATTTTCTTGTGAACAGGATTCATTTGAAGAAGCAAATCACTTTTGTTCCTCAAATCTTGTTCACTGTACTCATACTTTACACCCTTTTCAGCCAATGCTATTCTCACTCTCATACCAAATGGACTTGACCAGAAATCCAACAGGGTTACCTGATCACCAGCCATTCTTGAAGTGAAAAAGAAGATGCTTGAAGTAAAGTTAGGCTTCTTTGTTTTCTTGGACTAAAAAAGCTGTGCTCTGTTAGTGTGGAAAAGCCAGCATTTGTAGTGAGAAAGGGTGTAGCGGGTCAATATGTCCAGTTTTCTAGAGTTGACTTATTGACTGCATGACAATGATTTGTTCAACATGACAGCAAATTACGTAATCAAGGACCTCACGCTCTCATTTGCCTTTTTCCTTGTTTCCTTCTCTTTATGATTTATATAAGTTAGAACAAATAAAATACTTTTTATTTAGTCAATTCTTTTTATTTATATGTGTGGAGTAATATATAATAGTAAAGGTAGAGATTATACCACTAGAGTAGTCTTATAGTATTTCTTATATATATATATATATATATAATATGCCCCCTCAATTCGAGAGTGGAGGATCGACCCGAAGCTTGAATTGAAAAGTAGTAAAGAAAGTAGTAGAAAGCAGCTAAGTAAAGACATTTGAAAGTTGAT
>Ga0325405_1006744_pt1 | contig 11589 bp, 6 predicted proteins | sample PopdelMetagenome_21_FD_205663 | JGI IMG/M metagenome (GOLD analysis project Ga0325405, IMG submission 205663) | Populus deltoides microbial communities from Bellville, Georgia, United States - Xylem-Control-R2 | ecosystem: Host-associated > Plants > Phyllosphere > Stem > Wood/Secondary xylem...
CTTTCACGTAATATTAACCACTAACACGAGACAAAAGATAAAATTAGATATTTTTGGGTTAATTAGATGCTGCAAATACATGTGAAAATCACATTATTATATAATTATACAATACAACTAAAAGAAAATTCCGAATGAATAATACCTTTTTTTTTATTCTAGTCAATAAACTTTCTTTTTTAAATTTAATCCTTACGTGATATTATATGTGTTGATATTTTCTTCTCTTTACATACTTTCAAGAATTAAAGGTGTTTGATTAAATTGTAGAATTAAATCAAAGCCCAATTTAATAAAATAGAATTTAAGTTTGTAATATAAAATAATTAAAAGAAAAATGATCAAGTAAAAAACAACCTGTCTTTTGTCAAACATGTAAGAAAAGAAATTTATTTCAAACTAGCAATTTGCCATTTTTTTATTTTTAGTCCTTTTAGTTTTAAAATTTTATGTTTTGATCCTAAACTTAATTTTATTTACATTTCAATTCTTGAGTTTAATAGACGAGAAAGAAAGTTATTAAAAAATAAAAAAGAAAAAGAAAGTGATTAGTTAACCATATTTTTTAAATAAAAAATTATTTTTTGTATAAATATGTTTCACTTGACAAGAGGAGTGTCATTAAAACATTTTTAATCTTTTACCCTACTTGAAAAGGTCTATCAGGCTATGAATCTTTTTTATGGTTTAATTTTGGGATTTTCATCAATTAAATAATATTTTGAGGTTAGAAATTGATTTGTTAAAGTATTTAGGGTTCTTCTTAAATGTTTTCAGATGAGAAAGAGGTTGAAAAATAGATTTTAGAGTATAAAAACTTGTACCCTTATTTTCTAACCACCTCCAATGCCCAAAATCTTTACCAAGAGACAACACGTCAGTTGCTTTGTTTTATTTTCATGTCCGCACCATTAAATAAGGGGAAGAAGCCAGGCGCACAAGCCTTGTCTTATATGCCCCCTTGCCCCTGAGATTCTTTGTATTGGTCTAGGTGCGCTGCCCACCTAGGCCTATCCACTTACCTCTTTTTATATAGTTCTGTATATTTTTTTAATTATTTTTTCAAATTTTAATTAAAATTCATTATAAATAAATTATATTATATTTAAAATATTATTCCATAAAGACAACGAATGATAATTTCCCTTCCCTGCTTTCTAGTAATTCTGCTGATATATAAGGTAAAAAAAACTATGAGTGGACAAAATTTATTTTTCATTGAATGTTGGTGCACCCGCTAGTAATTCTATAAATGTTTTTTTTAATGTATTAAAATATGTTTTTTTAATTTTTAAAATATAGTATTGATATTAGCATATTAAAATAATTCAAAAACTTAAAAAATTTAATTTGAAACTAAAAAGATTTTAATTTTTTTTAGAAACATACCATGACCTTACTTTTAAACACACCCTTTAATATAAACAATTAACTAAAAATCTAAACCGTATGATGTTTCATTGCAACTCCATCCACACTAAAATATAACTTGGGTTACAGTAAAATTATCATTTTATCTTTTACTATTTTATTTATAAGGCTTTGCTTGGGAAGTAAAACGATCTTTACATGCAATTAATTTGTCACTTTTTATTTATTTGAAATCATCAATTTTTTTTTAAGTACAATTAGCGTATTATCCTAAAAAGGTTAATGAAAAGAACCTTTAATTCAAGAGCCATATAGTAATTTTGATTTTTTTAATAAACAATTAAATTAACTCATTACCATTACCATTACCATTAAAATTTATTAGTATTGGCTTTAGAAGCTTGATTATAATTTCATAATGGTTTTTGTTATTGTTTAGCCCTAAGATTATTTTTATTTTTTTACAAATTAATGAACAGTGTGATTACTCCATTACCCTGTTGTTTAAATTTTTTAGCCTTGGTTTCAAGGATTTGATTGTAATTTCATTATGATTTTTTTGTTATTATTGTTTAGGACCAGGAGCATTTTTGTTTCTATACAAATAAAAAAAAGAAGAGAAAAGGCTATTGTCGCTTGCCTCACATGCATTAGTGGCTCCGTCTCCATTAAGCGGTTGATCCTAGTGGTTTGAATCGTGATTTAGGTGCACCATTGGATTCGTCTCGATATCCTTTTCTCTTTGAGTGGCGCATGTATGGTGATTGAATCTGGTTTGACGCCAATTTGCTTTTTCTTTATTCATTTCTTTTCCTTCTCTTTCTTTCTCATATTACATGTTGACTATGCAAAATATTATACCAACCATTCAATTCCTTTTTTCTTCTGATTCAGTCTTTTTTTTAATTGTAATTGTTTTATTTACATTCATTATTTCTAATTAGATTTTGTTTTCTATTTGGTGCTTTGATTTTGTTATTTTTTTTATTAAATTCGATTCTTATTTTTTAATTGCTATTTTGCTTTCTTGTTTTGAATCATTTTCTTGATCGATTTGTTTTTTTTTCAATTTCATCTTTAATTTATTTTCATTTAGCTTTTATGTCAAATTTGATCCTGATTCTTTTAATTGCTATTTTTTAATCATTTTTCTTAATTGGTTTGTTCTTTTTTCAATTCCATCTCTAAACATTTAATTTCATTTAATTTTGATGTCAAATTTAGTCATAATTCTTTTAATTGTCATTTGTTTTGTTTTGCACTGTTTTTATGATTGATTTTTTTTTAATTTCATCATTTAATATTTATTTGATTAAAAATCTTGCTTCTTAGTTTTTTGGGTTCACCTTTAATGAGATCATCCCGGTCTCTTGACATGGATCATAGATATAAAAAATTAGCCCAAGTCAACTTTGATTTTTCTTAAAAGCATTTTTTTTTCAAAAAAATTTTGGTTTCCTATATACAGGGTCATCCCAATTTCATGTTCCAGATCATATATTTGATTTGTTGACTTGGTTTGATTGTCAGATTCGCTCGAGACTTTTTTTTTCCTTTATCTTTCCATTACACTGGCAAGTGTCCATTTCTTACATTTTGCCGATGTGTTCGGTCTCACATAATTTTTTTATGGTGTGAGTTTATCTAGTTAGTTTCATTTGTATTTATTATTTGAGTCATGAGTTTTTTAAGGTAGATTTATCTTTTATTTATTTAAATAAATAAATTTAGTAAACACAATCGGGTAAATGTCTTATTTTACAGTTTGTTTCTTGATTATTATAAGCGATTTTATTTATTTATATAAATAGTTAAGATTTATTTAGTTAAATAATTGCATAGATTTTTTAATTTATATTTTGAATTTTTCATATTAAAAAAACACTAGTCTGGTTACCAGCGATTTAAAAAAATTAGAAGCCAAATGTTTGCGAAAATCTTTGATGGGCATAGCCTAAGTTAGCACTACTTTGTTACTCAGGGTGATTTTTGGTAATTTTGCTAAGTTAAATCGAGGGGGAGAGAGAGATAGAGAGAGAGAGGGAATTCCCATCCCCCACGCCAAAAGGTGGTGGAAAAAAGTTCTTTTTGTACACACTGCGATGATGGTGATGATGATGCCTGCGATCTTTAACAGCAGCAGCAACACCAACAAGACCAACACTAACGCAAACAACAACAGTAACATTTTTCAATTCCTCTCTCTCTCACACACTCACTTTCTTTTTCTTCTTCATCAGTTCACTCATAACAAAACATAACATAACCCAACCATGACCAATCTCTACTTACCTGTCTATCACATCCCATGCAATCATAGTGACAACCCATGATATAAAATTAGAAAACAAGAACCCAAAAAGAAAACTAAACAAAGTTATGGATAGCAAGTGTGGTTGCTGGGCTGTCTTAAAACGTGGAGTTAGAGGTTCTTGCAAGTCCTCTGCCTCTAGAGATTCTGCTAACGCGATCCCTCGTACTAGTCTTGTTTACGATGCAGGTGCGTCTAATTATATTGTAGTTTTTTTCATCTCTTTTGTGATTTTGAGCTCAAATTGTTGATTCTAGTTGTGTATCAAGGTGTTCCATGCTTATTTGCTTAAGGGTCTCTGTTTTTATTTTATGATATTGATTTACTATGCTATTTAAGTGTTGAAAGTTGGCTTCTTTTTGTTAAAGTTTTGAAATTTGAGCTTAAGACAATCTCATCTGTCTCTCTTGTATCCTGTCGAAGGTGGTAAACTTGACATTAAGAGAACAGATCTCAAGATGGGGTTGTGTTGATTCTTTTACAAAGATCAACTTCTTGATTTGCAGGAACTGGGAAATGCAAGTTCTATTTCAGTTTACGAGGTTATCATGGTAATAGAAAACTTGACCGAAAAATATCATCTTTTTCAAGTCACAAAACAGAATTGATTGCTGATCCAACTTGCCTACTAGTGCTAAATTTGAGTTTCTCTTTCTTTGCTCAAGATGAACTTTGTGTTTCAATTGTTAATAAAGTATGTAACTTGTGGATGAAAGAGGGGTCTCACTTGATTCTGTTGACGCAGCTACTGAAACAAGATACCTAAATGCAAGCAATCGAGAGTTATGTGCTCATAATGAAGCACAACTATCTTCTGATAATCCTGATCCACAAGATAAGAAATCTCCATGCCAGTTGCTGCAGTTTACCTTTCAAGAACTAAAATCAGCAACGGGGAATTTTAGGCCTGATAGCATTCTTGGAGAGGGCGGATTTGGATATGTGTTTAAAGGATGGATAGAGGAAAATGGAACAGCACCAGCAAAACCTGGGTCGGGAATCACAGTCGCGGTGAAGAGCTTAAAGCCAGATGGTCTTCAAGGCCATAGAGAATGGGTGGTTAGTAGAATATCTGCTTTTCTTGGGTTAGTAGATTGATGTCAAAAGTGATGGCTGGATGGAGGATTAGAAGTAAGAGTGTGACATTATGATAATTTACCTTATTGCAGGCTGAAGTTGATTTTCTTGGACAGCTTCACCATCCTAATCTCGTTAAGCTTATTGGTTACTGCATCGAGGATGATCAACGGCTTCTTGTTTATGAATTTATGACGCGAGGGAGTCTTGAAAATCATCTTTTTAGAAGTAAGTTTTAACAATTTTGTTGCCCTTTCTTTATTCTCTTGTTGCTATTGAAGATCCACATTTCTATTTGAGAAGCATCCTACTAAATGACTACTAGATTTACATATTTTTCCATCACTTGATACAAGGAGAATTGTTCTCTTCTTTGAAATTCAATTCTCCTTGTTCTTTCTGCCATTTTTCTCTCCTAATTATTATGGCTAAACTAGCTAATAATGTCGAGATGTGAATAGACTTGTTTCTTAGCCTCGAAAATTTTCCATTTTCTTTTTTTCCCCTTAGGACTGTGTACCTTCTAGGTCTCTTCTACTATTCTTAGGGATGAAAGGTTGCTTCTGCATCTTTTTATTTGATTGAGTTTATTGTCGCAGTTTTCATCTGTGTTTTTTTTTTGTCATGGAAATTGGGAAAGATACACAAGAGACGAAGCTGGTCTAAATTTCTCCCCTAGTGAGCTTCATGATTTACTAAATCAACAGGCAAAGAGTGAGCTGAGAATGTGGATTAGCTACTAGTCAGCTATATGAAATTGTTTGAAATTTCTTTGAAACTGAAGTTATCGATGCTCTGAAGATTTTCAATGTGTTTTTTTTTTTTAATCATGCTTGTACATTTTCTAGTTGTATGAAGCAAATTCTGATGCTGATATAACTTTTGAAGGGACAATACCTCTTCCATGGTCCAACAGGATTAAGATTGCACTTGGGGCAGCAAAAGGATTGGCCTTTCTCCATGGTGGCCCTGAACCAGTTATTTACAGAGATTTTAAGACGTCAAACATTTTGCTTGACTCGGTATGTGGTGACTCATATCAATGAATGATAGTGTCAAATCTTTTGCTTGATTGAAGTCTTAACAAGGAAATTCGTTTACAGGAATATAATGCTAAGCTTTCAGATTTTGGTCTAGCAAAAGCTGGGCCTCAAGGGGACAAAACTCATGTTTCTACAAGGGTTGTTGGGACATACGGTTATGCTGCTCCAGAGTATGTGATGACAGGTATGGAGGTTGTAATAGATAGGTAGGAGTAAACTCCTTTGAAATTATCACCTGCTGGTCCTGCATTTCATGAGGAAAATGTAATCAACTAGAAAAACAAGTTTTACTTTCTATAGAAAAGAGGAATAGCGTCAACTAAAGAGTAAACCTTTTGTCCAGGCATCTACATTTCTATTTTAAACCTGAAGTGAATCATCCAATTGGGGGTTTAAATACAGTACCTTATAGTACATGTTGATCTGACTATAACAAACACTTGCATTGACTTCTACTAGAAACCAACCAAGACTCTCATTTCATCCAGTTTAGCTGCTATGAAATACGTTTCAAGACTGGGATCTAGAGCCTGTCCTTGATGGGGATCTAACAAAATTGCACATTTGGCTCCTCCTTTTACAGGACACCTGACATCTAAGAGTGATGTTTACAGCTTTGGAGTTGTGCTGCTTGAGATTTTGACAGGCAGAAGATCAATGGACAAGAAGCGACCTAGTGGTGAACAGAATCTAGTTGCATGGGCACGACCTTATTTAGCTGACAAGAGAAAGATGTACCAGCTAGTGGATCCCAGGTTGGAGCTGAATTACTCCCTTAAAGCGGTCCAGAAAGTTTCTCAATTGGCTTACAGCTGCCTCAGTAGGGATTCAAAGTCCCGTCCTACAATGGATGAAGTTGTGAAGGTTCTCACTCCATTGCAAGATCTAAACGACCTTGCCATTTTATCTTATCACTCTCGCTTGTCTCAACAAGGGAAGCGCAAGAAGAAAAGTGAAGGAGCGCAGCAGCATGCAAATGTATCTTCCAAAAGCATCAGAGATTCTCCCTTGAATACTGGCAAGCAGCGTTATAGATAAGGGCAATCGATTCAATCTCCTTGATTGATTCAAGTATCAAGAAAAACAAAGGTTGGTATTCTGCCTTTGTCTTCGTTGGCTATTCTGAAGGGAATATTTCAAGCTCGTTTTATGACGTTTGGGTGTTCTAAGATTTTCTGGATCCAGAAAAACATCTGAAGAAGAAAGGTAAATCAGCTTCTATGAAAACTTACACTAGAGAGCTAACCATCAATTCAGACCTTGCCTGTGATTTGCTGTTATTGTAATTGAGATATAGCTTGTAATTAGATGAAACCTTCCATTTCTAAGATCGCTACATGTCGCTATCTGAATGTCAATTGCTTTGAGGTTTTGGAGTTGCATTTAGACTTCGTCATGAGTATGTCACTACTGTATCTTTCATTGATACAGAATTCATCTCGCAAAACTAAAATTTCAATCCCAGCCAGGTTTAGACCTTGCATCAGTTGAGAACCGCAAAAGACCTTTGTATTGAATAACATTCTGCACTTACACAATTAAAGTTAAACTGACGAAAACCAAAATTTTTCGTTCAGCTCCTGCTTAGAGTTTACACCAAGAATGGTCCAGATTCAAAAGTTGAGGACTTCATATCAGTTCTTTATAATGGGTGCACTGTGCAGGCTCTGGCCGCGTTTGACCATAGAAGCTTAGCATCGTAGTCATGTCCAAGACAAGCCACTGATATGTTTCCAGCAAAATCAGCACTTATGCTATCAACAAAGATACGAGGGGTGTGTGTGTGTATATATATATATATGAGTTGAGCATAAGAATCTTTGAAATAAGCACTTTAAATATCAGTTGCATGCATCTCATATTCAAACTAGAATCTCATTTTACTTCAACCTACTCTCCAAGTTATTCACAGTAAAGGTTTCTAATGACAGATGCATTTCATCCTGTATGCATTCACATTAGAATCATACCTTGCTTTAATTTATAATGCCAATCATTTCTGAAAAGGGTACAGTAAAAATTATTCTCTTGTTGCGTATGAGAATTGTTAAATGAAGAGTACAGCAGCATCTCCTTTTTAGAATATGCTTGCCATCCGCAACGAACACTGTGGCTCTGCCTCCCAAGTTGTCTCTCTCTTTTCCTGTATGAGAGCACTAAGGCCCTTTTCAAGGCTCTAACTTTCTTACTAATAGTAATAACCCGCACTGTAAAAGTAATTACTCAAATAGAATGTATTCGACATGTCATTTTGAAGCCAGCTAGGATAAACATCGAGGGACATAAAGGATGCGTTTGATACATTAGACAGTGACATATCCTAAAGCTTGAGCCACTGTAGAAGACATCTTGGAGGTGGTTATGGCTTTGAGATTATGAAAGGAAACCAGTCTATATGATTAGAGAGGACATAACAGCAAGCCCTGATGTTTAGTTTCGACCAAAAAATCTGAAAGTACTTATTCTCTTCGAATAAATTTTTAAGTCTATGGTTGCATTGATCAATCAAGTTCCATGCTCAAGCAAACTTCAAAATCAAACATGTTGCCTCATATCAAACTGTAAAATAGGAAGTCTAATGAATTCGAGACAAAATAAAGTTTACCACAGCAAGCAGACAGCCGAATGTACAGCAAATTTTAATTTTACTAATCGAACTCATGACTTGTGAACAATCATACCAGTCATGCAATCTTTTCATTTGCAGATGCATGTTACAAGCTATTTATTTATTTATTTCTTTGTCATTTATGCATGACTGTCTATATAGATGTGATTAGTTTGGAGATATATAAATGTATCCAATAATCAACTTGCTAACAATATCTGTCCGCTATAGTCCTATATATACATGATTGAAAGGCAATTTTGCACCTGTGTTTTTCGTTAATAGTTTGTCGCATGTACTTAACCTGCAGATGGAAATTTAATCTATAATGCCAATTTCTAATGAGGTTACAGTAAAACTTTTCTTGTTGCATATGAGAATTGCGAAATGACTAGCACAGCACATGTTGTAACCTCCTTGTAAAATCATGGCTCAGCTCGATATTCTACTAACCACCCATTCTCTATGGCCTTAAAGACCATCTGGCTTTAAACTCTTCACAGAAACTGTGATTCCAGACCCAGATTTAATTTGCTGGTGACGTCCCATTCTCCCCTATCCATCCTTTAAACACGTATCCGAGCCCGCCCTCTCTAAGAATATTGCTGTCAGGCCTAAAATTCGCAGTTGCTGATTTTAGTTCTTGAAGGGTAAACTGAAGCAATTGGCATCGAGATTTATTGTTGTTGGTGCATATGACACAACCAAAAAAATCGAAGAATGCCAACGGAATATTCCGTTAATATTTAGAAAAAATTCCACCAGTATTATAAATTATTGACTGCATTGCTGATGAAATACCATCATTGAAAATTGCTCGTCGACTTTTTTATTCTGTTAACAATTTCTAGTATTGAAGGAATCATTAACGAAATATTTTGTTAGTTTTAGAAATGGTGATGGAATTAAAAATTCTAAAAATAGGAATTGTAGACAAAATATTTATTTCGTCACAGATTCTGTGGGTGATTTTTTTTTCTTGAGAAATAGTGTTAAGAAGTCTCGATTAAAAGAGATAAAAATAAAATTACTATCCCACTCGCTCATTCAATGTTTGGTCCAATTTTTTTGATAGGATGATTTATTAAATTAAAACACAAGCTACTAGTCATACAATTGGGTCATTTCATTGAAAATTTTCAAGGATGAAGATTTCAATTTCAATAACAAGGATATTGATAACATTTCAAAATCCAAAATACATAAATAACGAATTATTTAAAGGTTATTTAATGTTTTGAATAGTAATTAATCAATTTAAGTATTTGGATTTCGTTTCTTTAGTCTCAAGAATTCCTGATTTATAGTAAAAGCTTGAGTACCTGCAAAAACAGTTCCAATCAAGGGACTTAAAAGACCATTCGATGATAAAATCAATATATATATAAAAAAACAATAAATGTCTTAAAATAACTTTAAATTCAAGAAATAAAAATGTTTGTCTTGAGTTTTAAGTGGGTCAATATTCTGAAATTTATAAGAGTTTATTTTATGGGATAAAAAGTTATAAACCCTTACCTAAATGGTTCACGAGGTATTTATATCTTCTGAATCTTATTGTTTTTAGAGAATGGAAGGACTGAAAATTCCTCTACTTTTAACGATATTAATAAGAGACAAATATCTGTTACATATATTAATGAGACAATAAGTATGATAGGTCCCTTAAGAGACTTTGCATACACCTATGAGTATAGGATATATAATCATTATTTCAATACGAAATATTATTTTAGATGGAGAGGCATGGCAATTTATTATACCTTCAATACTTTTATTTTAGAAGATTGTCTAAGATCGAACATATAACCCTAAAACTTAGTAATGATTGAATCTAAATGCTTTTGGATCTAGCATATTTGTCATGCCAGACCCACATTTATTTGGACTTGGTTGTCTGTCAAGTTCAAGTTCTTTGTGTTTAACATGTGTGTCATATTTACGATGCCTTGGGCTTGACTGACCGTCAAATCCAAGTTTTTTGGGTCTGATATGTTTGCCAGACTCAAGCTACCTCAGGCTTGGCCAACTATCAAGTCCAAACTCTTTGAGTTTGACGTGTTTGCCAGACGTAGGCTACCCTGAGCTTGGCTGACTACCAGCCCAAGCTCTTTAGGTCCGGTATACTTGCCAGACTCAGGCTACTTTGAGCCTCGACTACCAAACCTAAGTTTTTTGAGCATACCATGTTTGCCAGACTTATTTTTATATGGTTAAGATTTTTTCTATTTATAAAAATATTAACCAAATATTTTAACTCCGAGATATATAATAAAGTTGAAACAATGCAGTGTGGAAATTAATTATCTCCCAATTTCCATAATCCAGATGATTAGATTTGTTCCCTAGTGCTTTAAACCTTGGAAAAAAATCAACAATTTAATGTTCCATTTCTATAAGCATGAAGAGTGACAATTAACAATTTTAATAATTTTTATTGATTTAAAAACTAGTTTGTTTCACAGTTTTGTTTTTCCATACAACTCCTTAATTTAAGTATGTTTTTCCTTTTTCTTATAAGCATATAAATATATTTAAAAAAATATTAGAAAAAATAAATGATGTAGTAGTCATTAATTAATTAAATTATAAGAAATAAATATAATCTAAGTTGCAAATAAATATGTCATGGATCATAGTAGCTAAACCTAAGGAGTTGTTCCAGTGATTAAAGAGGTTTGCTCTCTTTTTTAATTTTTTAGATTTGAATCTTGAAGCTAACATCCATTAAATTCTACTAAATACATAGGATTAATATGGAAGATGCGACCTTAAACATCATTAAAAAAAATAAAAACAACTTAATCTTAGTTAACGTTCAAGTTTATATATTGATATTTCTAACTCTAACTAAAATGAATGACTAGCTATATGTCAAATCAGAAACTCCAAATTTACATTTCCATGCCACAAATGAAGAGTATTAATTTAATACTCCAGAAATGAGGAACATTGATTTATATTTCCACATATCGTCTTTGAAAGTTCACAACCTTCACCATGTATTAAAAAATAGCTTGCAAAATATGTTTTTTCATTTATAAAATATGTTCAGACAACACATAAATAACACAACAATCTTATAATATAAAACCGCCTGCTAGCTAGCCTTCCAGTTGCTGGTATGGGTAATCGACTAATGTAACAATAAAACTATATCTATATAATTTCATTTTTTT
>Ga0325405_1006749_pt1 | contig 11585 bp, 7 predicted proteins | sample PopdelMetagenome_21_FD_205663 | JGI IMG/M metagenome (GOLD analysis project Ga0325405, IMG submission 205663) | Populus deltoides microbial communities from Bellville, Georgia, United States - Xylem-Control-R2 | ecosystem: Host-associated > Plants > Phyllosphere > Stem > Wood/Secondary xylem...
CCAAATCCAATATGAAGTTTTTATGACTTCATCAATAATGCTTTATGTGAAAAACTAGTTTATTCCCATTTCACACCTCACCAAAAGTTCTTTTCATAAATAATGACTTAGAAACTCCATGACAAGAGAGTAAACGATCTCTCTCTATCACAAGTACACTAACTAATCTAATTCTTCATCAAATCTTCCTTTAAATGAAAGTGCTCACTAAAGTCATTCTAGCTACATAATAATAGCTTTGCATCCCTCCTCGACAGGTGACACAACACCTATTCCATTACACACACCACTAAGTGACCTTGGTATGATATGAGATTTATAACCTTACAAGCTTTTAAGAATGAACATTGCCCACACTAAATGAGAAAATCTTTATTTTTCCGTATAGTGTTATACACTCATCTCTCTAAAATCTAAAGATTGTGTGTCTATAAAGGTAAATTTATATAACTACAACGGACTTACAACTCTAGAAATATCATATAAAATGTAGAAGCATCCCAGAGCTTGTAGTAAAAGATGTCAACATTACATGCAAATTCTTTCTAACAACATTATGTGGATTTTCTTGGGTATGTTACCATAGTCTATAGCCTGACACCATCATTTACTTTCATAATCTCACTATCAAACTCATCTTTCATTTTAGTACAAGCATACTCGTTAAAAAAAGTACAATTAAGCTCTTCATTATCATATAATTAGAAAATGAGAGAACCAAATAATATCTTTAAGGTTTTATTAAGGAAATGCTTAATATGAAAAGTCTCTCAAACCTATTGCCACTGATTCCCTAATTAATAGAGTTTAAAATTATTTCTTATGGGAATAATTGTACAATTTCCCTAACCAAACTTTTTCTCAAATTGAAACAGGATATTAAAAGTCATATTCAAGTAGAAGAAGAAAGTGTGACTAGGCAAGAATATCCTTGTTTATAAAAATAAAAGGTAGAGTCTCCCAAGCACTATTGATCTCTAGTAGCCTTAAAGTATAAAAAAAAACACTAAACGATCAATTCATGATCGATTGATACTCATTGAGCTCATAACCATATCGCTGACCACCACGTATACTAAAGTATTGACTTTTATCAAAGAAAAAGAATTCATATGAGATCTTTTTATTTTAAGGTGCAGCATGGACACAAGGAACTCCAAAAAATTTGTTCTTTTCACAACGACAAAAAGAATGATACCAAGAACTATCATGCCCTAAAAAAGGAGATAAAATGATTAATTATCAAGGGTTATCTCCAACAGTTTATAAGGAAATAAATACAACTTGATCAAAAAAAAGAGAGAGAGGTTGATGTATCCTAGGATGTCTTATCCAAGATTAGATAAGTTTCAAGGATTGTATCTCTATTTATATAAGAAAATATTTTAAACTTTTTAATAAACAAATCAATATTGTCTTTTTAAGTAATCTCCATAAGTTTTTCTTCATAGAGTTATTTATCTTTATATCTTCACCTGAAATCTTTGTTTCTTCAACAAGAATCTTCATATCTTTAAATGAAATCTACTTGTCTTCAATAAAATCTTCATGTCTCCAAACAAAATCTCCATGTGTCCAGCAAATCTTCACATCTTTAAATAATAAGCTTTCTAAACTTTTATCGTGACAATGTTTTCATTGATTTTCCATTGTTATTTGCATAATTTTTACCATGACATAACTTTCAAGATCATTAGAAAAAACTATTCTACACATAGTACATGTTTACATGTGTAATATCCCATATCGGCGGGTGAGGAGTTGACAGCTGATCTTATTAGTAGTGCTGGTTACTAACTTGTTAGATATGTTTTGGGGTCATGCGTGGCTACCAAGAACAAAGTCATGAGACTCGTGGGCCAAAGTAGACAATATCTAACAGGTTAAACCGGGTTGTTACATTTGGTATCAGAGCCGGCTTCACTGGTTGTCTGGTTGTGCTGATGGGGTCGTCGAACTTCTTAAGGTGGTGGATTGTAATATCCTATATTGGCGGGTGAGGAGTTGACAGCTGGCCTTATTAATAGTGCTGGTTACTAACTTGTTAGACACGTTTTAGGGCCATGTGTGGCTACCAAGAACAAAGCCGTAAGGCCCGTGGGCTAAAGAGGACAGTATCTAGCAGGTTGGGCATGGCTATTACAACATGCATAGCCGAAGAAAACATGGAAACAAAAGTACATTAACACTCTTGTCTTTTCAAAACTTTGGCATGTGAGAAATGCCAGCTCTTTTATCCATCTCACACATTGGCATACAACAAACTTTACTTATGAGTCATGAAAAAAATGCCAAAAAGGCTAACTCATTCATAGGTTGAAACCATACAAACCTAAGGATAATGTAGTCTCTCTCATACACGGTAAGAAGGTCATGCTAACATATTATGCTTTGATCAAGTGTTTCAGATATCAAATGTTTTAAAAACTAGGGAGTTAAAACATAGTACAAGTAAAAAAAGTGACAGCCTTTTTGTTTGGAGGCAGCCTAAACCATAAGATGATTGTCCATTTAGCCTATCTAACCCTGTCTTTTAAGCTCTCAATAAATTATGCTTCTTTCTAACCACTGTAGGAATGCATCCAATCCCATGTAGATTCTAAAGAAGTCCAGCGACTAGCATATGCCATAATATAGAGTTACTACCTCTAAGAATGTTAGTATGATGCATATTCTCCTATACTTTCACATGAATAATCAATGTGGTGCTACATTGCTTGCCAATAACTATCTTTCCTAACCTATATTGTCATAGAACATTATCTTTCTCGCTAATGGTATCTTTCCTAACTTGTCTTCTTGTAGCTAGAAAAAAGAGTTATCTTCGCTAATGCCATAAATGGTATCTTTCTCGCTAACCTTTCTCACCATTCACTCATAAGTGCCAACCTTTCCTACCAATGATGCATAACAACCAATAACTCTTTTTTCTAGGTTACTTGCTAGGAAAATCAATTACTCTCCATCATTGATCCACTATCTATAAGGTAAGATCATGTGATCGAGGTGTGTAAATACCTCAGATCATTAGGTAAACACACAAGTTTATTCAAGAAAATCATATAGAACATAAGTTCATATAAGAACACATAACTATCATAATATTCACTTTTCTAAGCTTTTTTTCTTTTATCTATACCTTTTTCTCCTCCTATAATTTGCTAACTTAAGCATCAAAAGATCCTTTATTATGATAAAAGACTTGTTTATCATAGAATACAACTTCTAAAGATAAAGACCACATCTAAGCCTATATATTTTTTCCCAAGATGCAGTCGTGAAAAGTCTAAATTCAATTTGAAGTTTTTAGAACTTCACTAATGGAGGTGAGAATTCTTACCCTAACCTAATGGATACTTGCTCAAACCAATTTAAATGGGTTGAATATTTTATGAATAATTACTATCCAGTTCGAGTAAAACATGAAAAGATAAAGTCAGGTCTCAAGCCTTTTGAGTAGGTAACAAATACTGCTCTACCTAACCCAAAACCCGTCATATACCCGACTTGAAATTTATTTGTATACTAATATATTTATGCTTATAAAATTGATATAAACTACATCTTTTTATCAGCTATATATAGAGTTTTTTTCATTCCCAGACAATCAAGATGCATCCATGATTATAATTCATTATCAGGTTCAACAATTAAGTTTGTTGTATTAAAAAAAAAATCCACCATTTGCGTGCCAATATGAAAACAATATTTCTTTATTTATTTATTTACAAGAACAGGAAAGTTCCTTAACTTCTCTGTAACCATCTTGATGACATAAATTTTTTTCAACTATCTGCCTAGAGCCATATTTGAGAAATTAACCACCAGTATATTGTTCATGACCAGGGGAAGGTGTGTGAGCAATAAGCTACAAATCTCCCATGCCCAAACGAGAGGAGAAACAAGCACAGTTTGAAGGAACCTTCCATGCAGTTTCCTTCTCCTGATCAACTCCCCGGCCCTTTTTTTGGTTTTTACTTGCAAAATCAATATGACCGGAGGCTTTTCTTGATTTTCAAAATACATATAAATAATCTAAAATTGCACGTTTTCCGTATTTCACTTGTGATTAACAAGTTAAAAAAGCCTGCGGGTGCAAGCAACCCAAGTATTGATGCTGAGTTAGTAACCGGAGACAGACGAAGATACAATGCTCTCAAATTAAAATGAAATCAAAATTGGCTCGTAACAGTTATTTCCCCTTTCTACCCTGGGAAGTGGCCAGAAGCTCAAAATATCTCCGGGAAAAGAAAAAACAAATAGAAATATCTACTGCAGAAAAAGTCATGTGGTTTTGAATTATAAGAGCTAGATCACACACGCACGACATTGAATATTTCATGACGACTTGAAATCCATGCAAAAAAGAGCCATGCATTCAAATTCTTGCCCGGTGGAAAGCAACAACGGCGACCTTTTGCGGTGTTTGTTTTAACAAGTTGCTTGAGGACCGCAGTTTTCCAATGTCCACTTCTCATGACAATGAAATCGTGGAATTTACCTGTAATACATACATACATATATATATACATACATATATATATATATATAGTAATTGCAATTAAAATTAATGTCGATTCCTGTTTGTCAACTGTTTCGCGTTTGTCAACTGTTTCGTGTTTGTCAACTGTGGACATGTGAGGTCTGTAACTCTGTATTTGTAGAGGTTATCATAAATACATTAAATATATAAATAGCTTGCTTAAAATATAATAAAATACCTAAATCGTACTCATAAATCATAAAGAAGCTCTGTCTCATAATATATTTAGTTTAAAAACGAGATTGTATTGACAGCCAACTCACTTATCATCTCAATCAATATCTTAACAATATTTAATTTCAAGGGATAAGGGTAATATTAAAAAAAAAAAAAAAAAGAGGTGGAGAAATCAATGTGCGCCGTGGACATAAATGATATACTTTTTATTATACTCTTTTTTAAAAAAACTCATTTACATAGCCTCTATCCTCTGGGATGCAATTGTAATTGCATAGGAATAATCCGTCATTATATTTTTTTTTTTATTAGAGTCTAGGATGTCTTCCTAGTTTTTAATTATACATTTTAATAAGTGGGATGCCTTTGAAATACAAAATAAACAAAAAGCTTTGATGCAATGGTGATTTTGTTTTTCCGTTTTAAAAAACACATTAAATTAATTTTCTTGTCCCTTAAAACAAATATTTTTTAAGTAGTATTTAACGGCTTATTTGTAATTTTCTTTTGGTCTTTTTGTGATTCTCGGGTCAAGACAAAGGCAAGTCCGTCTTTTGCTTTGAAATGAATAGTAAATTTACTTGATTACCCCTTCAGTCAAGAGTTTTTAAACTATGGTCTAAGTACTTATTCATCTTTTCATTTTGGTGTTTTTTTTTTGTAGTTATAGAGTCAAAACAAGAACAATTTGGTATTTAAAAAAAACACTTAAACAAGAAAGGTTGTTGGTGTGTTCTGTTCACGTGCCAACGTGTTAAGCCACTTCGCATGCTTCAAGTGACACGTGCAAAGGATTTAGATGGTGGAAATTGCCCATACATGACAGTGTTAAAAAGATCATGACATCCTCTTTCAAATGAGGCGGCACATAAAGTGGTCCAGTGGATAGTTTGGCTCCAGTGATTTCTTTCTTTCTTTCTTTCTTTTTTCCTTTCTTTGCCCTGGAAAATATGCTATCCAATAAAAAAAATCCATGTTATCCTTTTAATTTATCTTGATATTTGATTCAGTTATCTTATTTTTTATTGTATGATTTTTGCCTTAATTTCTTTTTAAAACTTTAAATTTTCTTTTAATTTTACCCTTAATTGAAATGTTATTTTTTCTCTTACTTCGTTTTAGTTTCAGGTTTGATCCTTTTTTTTTTTAATTTAGGATTTTTTTATTTCTTTTATGAAATGCTTGATTTTTTTTTAATTTTACCCTTGAATCAATTAATGTTATTTCCCCTCTTATTTTTTAGTTTAGCATTTGATCCTCATTCTTTTCTATTCCTATTTGTTTTTTTTTTGGGGCTTTTTATCAAATTCATTTTTTTCAATTTCATCTTCTAATATTGAAAATTTATTTTTTCTTTTATTTTGTTTTGATTTCAAATTTGATAATTTTTCTTTTGATTTTGGGTTTTTGTTTTGAGTTCTTTTGTGAAATGTTTAATTTTTTTTTCAATTTTATCCTTTAATCAATTAATGTTATTTCCCCTCTTATTTTTTAGTTTAGCATTTGGTCCTCATTAGTTTATATTCATATTTATTTTTGTTTTGGGGCTTTTTTATCAAATTCAATTTTTTTTCAATTTCATCCTCTAACATTGAAATGCTATTTTTCCTCTTATTTTGTTCTGATTTCAGATTTGATCATCTTTCTTTTTATTTTGAGTTTTTGTTTTGATTTTTTTTGTGAAATGTTTGGTTTTTGTTTTTTTTTTCAATTTTACCTTTGAATCAATGTGTTATTTACCCCCTTAGTTTTTTGTTTAACATTTAGTTCTCATTCTTTTATATAACTTTTGTTTGTTTTGTTTTGGGGCCTTTTATCAAATTGGATTTTTTTTTTATTTTTATCCTCTAACATTGAAATGTTATTTTTCCTCTTATTTTATTTTTGTTTTAAATTTAATTATCTTTCTTTTGGTTTTAGATTTTTGACTTTATTTCTTTTGTAAATGTTTATTTTAATAATTTCACCCTTGAATCAAACTATGTTTTTTTCAACTTGATTTTTTTTATTTAGCATTTGGTGCCCATTCTTTTATATTACTATTTTTTGGAGACTTTTGTCGAATTAATTTTTTTTGTTTAGCAGTTGCTAGATCCAACGTTTTTGGATTCAACTACGCGCTGAGCCCAAACAAACATGGGTCTAGAGAGCTTCCAGACACAACATTATTTGGGTTGAACTACACGTTAAACCCAAGTACATATGAGATTGTCAAGCTGCCAGACACAACATTCATGGGATCATCTATGCATTAAGCTCAAATAGACGTGGGTTTATCAAGATGCCATACCTAACATTCTTGAGTTCAGGTACGTGTCGAACCCAAGTATATATGAGTCTAGGAGTTGCAATACTCAACATCCTTGAGTTCAGTCACGTGTTGAGTCCAAATATATATAGGTTTTATGAGTTACCAAACTCAACATCTTTAAATTTAGTTATGTGCTAAGCTTAAGTACATATGGGTCTAGCAAGTTGTCAGGCCCAACTTTCTCGGGTTCAACTACGTGTTAAGCCTGAATAGACATATGTTTGGCGAGATGCCAAATCCCACATCCTTTGATTCAGCTATGTTCTGAGCTCAAATAGACTTGGATATAGTAAGCTATCAGACCCAACATCTCAAGATTCATCTACGCGCCGAGTCCAAATAGACTTAGATCTAGCAAGCTATAGACTCATTGCCCATAGGCTTGACATCATGCTAAGTACAAATGGGTATGGGCTTGATGATCATTATAAGCCCCATATTAAGCCATAAGGCTTAGTTTGTTTATTATTATGACTTTTAACATAAAATGTTAATGTCAAGAATAATTATCTCTCTACATGCCTAGGTGTTTAAAAGTCTTTCAAGGGCCTGCCATATTTCCATCAACATTAATATTATGTAAGGGATATTTATCTCTTATTAATATTATGTAAGAGATATTTATTCCTCATTAATGTTGTGTGAGAGATATTTATCCCTTATTAATATTATCAGAAAGAAATGACATTTTAACCTTTTATTCAAGTAACATGACAAAGTTCATGGGCTATATATACCCTCTAAACCACCCAGGTAAATGATTCATAATTTTTATTATGTAAGTATTCATACTTTAATTCTTAGAAAATTTATCATACAAAAACAAGAACAAACACTCTTGTTCTTAGAATTTAAAGTTCATTCTCTAATTTATTACAATCTTTTACTAAAAGCCATTGATTTTATCGTCGGAGGATCCATAAACCTTACAAAAAAAGATTGTTTTGTAGGGGTTAGACCTTCTACCACCACCAATCTTTTTAAAAAACTTATGTCCAAGGTTTTTTTTAATCTTTTCAACCTTTTTTTTTGTTATTATCAAGTTAGTTGAGGGTAATTTGATTTTTTAATAAACATAAAATATTTTTAAAATGATAAAGTAGCTAATACATGCAACGCACGTGCTAGTGTGTGAGAGGAACCCATAACCTTATAGAGGAGTGTGCAACACCTCCTAGTGGCCATGTCATAACAATCTTCACGACGTCTTCTTCATGTTAGGGCGATGATGGGACACACTATTGCTGGTATGATGGACTGTCGTTGGCGGGATGGATTGTACCTAGCATGACTTTTTTTTTTCCTCTTTTCTATCTCCTCCCCTAAAAAGTCACATTAACCATTCAAATTTCAGTGTTGTCCTCTTAGTTGTTGTTATTTCAACTTCGTCCTTTTTTTCTGTTTATGAACCTTTTGTAAAAGTTTTTTTTTCTTAACCCTTTTGTATAATTTTTTTTTCAATTTAATCTTTCAATCCAAATTTATGGTATTTTTCCAATTTGATTCTCATTCTTTTGATTTTTTTATCCTTTTTTTAAAGTGATTTTTCTTTTCAATTTCACTCTTCAATCGAAAATTGATAGTTGTCATCTAATTTATTTTTTATTTCAATTTTGATCCTTATTCTTTTAATTTCTAATTTTGGTTTCGGATCCTTTTGTATAATTGAGTTTTTTTTTGTTTTTTCAATTTCATCTTTCAATATTTGATTGGTTAGGGATTGGGATTCACAATTTTTCCATGTATGGTGCTTCCTGGTCACGAGTTTGAAAGTTAACATGGGTTGACATCCTCTTTTTTACTTATTTTATTTTTCAATTTCATCGTTTGACATTGATTTTATTAAAAAAATAGGATTTGTGGTTTTTTTTCTATTGGGCTATCCCAATCTCATGACCTAGATCACAGGTTTGATAAGTTAACTCGGTTGATTTTCTTCTTATTACCTTATGTGTTTGTCATGTTAACTCGAATCAATTTTTTTTTTCCATATTTAATTGGTTGAAAACAAAACTACGTTGTTTTTTTTTTTTTTTGAAAAAACAGGTTTATTTCCAAGTTATCGTGAATAGTTTTTTTTAATAAAAAAAATTGGTCAATTTATTATTATTATTTTTTTATATCATTTTATTAAAATAAAACCAATTTATTTAAGTAAGTTAAGTTTATAACTTGAGTCGTATTTGTTTTTCTAAAAAGCATGCTAACAATATCTAATTATTATTTTTTATAAAAAAAAATGCAAAGTTGACGTGCATATTAGGCTATGGAGACGACATAGCACAACAAGGATGCTTAAAAAAATCTATAACATTTTCAGATTCGGTCAAGTCTCCAATCAACAGGTTATGAACTGACCTATAAGGTAAGTGAGTTAACTTAGGTGATAAATAATAATATCAATGTATAAATATGTTAATTGTCAAAGATACATGTGGAGAAGGGAGGGACAATGGGATCAAAAGTCACCAGCTACCTGTGTTTTTTTCAATATCTTCTCTTAGTTTAAATTGACATTTTGTTTATCTTTTTTATTACCACTTTTCAATGGTAATTAATGTAAGTTTTTTCCATAATAAAAGAATTCAAATTATAAAAAGGTTAGTAAAAATTGACCTAATAATACGTGCATTTGCACACACACAGAGAAACGTACCCATGCACTAAGAATAACATTGATAAATTTAATTATATTAATTAGCATAGATTATCATATAAAAGATTACATTTTCTAGCATAATACATGAATCATTTATACTATGGTTTGAAATATTATTAAAAAAATTGCAAACAATCGAATAATAAAAAATGGACCACCAATAGAATGCAGATGACTAAACCATCACTATACCATCATTAACAATAATTTCCTTGGTTGTAAAGTGTACAATATTATTGCCTATGTAGTTTTTTCAAAAAGTTATATCTACCTGTGGTTATTGAAGATTATACAGATTTTTTTTTAATAACGACTCAATCCATCATTATTCTAGTGTTAAGTAAATATTAGGTGACGTTTCAAGTTATATGTATAAAGATATTTGAAAGGGTGAATTAATCATTCTAAATTGTGTAAAAAGTTCTCTACAATATTCAAAGTATTGTTCTAAGATGTGGATTGACCCCATAATCCATGGGCGACAATGACTAGTCTTTATATGTAAAACATAAACAATACCTTTTATGTTTTATTATCTTGACATTTAGCAAATAACTAGTATATTGGCCCCCGTTCCACAACGAGTCAATATCTATTTTTTTAAATATATAAAAAAATATTTAGTCTATAAAAAATATTTTAAACAATTTGGGTCTGACAACATTGTCAGGCCCAAGAGCCTTGGGTTAATAGCCATGCTAGACCCAATTTACTTGGGTCTGACACCCAAATAATTTGAGTCTTGTTTATTTGTCAGACCCAAGTAAACTTGGGTCTGACGCGGCTTTTTGAATTTAAAAATAATAAAACAATATAAAAATATAAAAATATCCTCCATGATTATAGAAAATTACACAAAAAACAATGTGAAAGAAAAAAAATCCTCATATGTAAATCTTATTTTTATCTTTTCCAAGGTTAAAGATGTATTTTAACTATTTAACAGCTTGTGAAAGGTCAAAAAACCCCTAGGCAACAAGTCTTAATTTTGTTAACTTTGGGGATAGAATAATATTTTTACTATGCAAATAATCGTCAAAAAATTTCCATACCCCCGCTGAAACGTTTAATGACCAATTAACTTATGAAAAATAATGAAATACCCCCCTCACTACCAGGGCTTCAATTTTTTTCAACCAAATGACAAAATGATAATTTAACTTTATGTGAAAAGACAACTTTAGCTCTATCCCAAGCCTTCAGAGTTTAGAAAATTCACTATGAAAGTATACAGTGGACTGTTCGTTAGTTCGTAATACACTTGCACATGTTTGTTAGACTTAAGAAGCGGGGGTCTGACAACCATGCCAGACTTGCGTCTGGGTATGACAACCATGTCAGACCAACACTTGGGGTGACACCAAACATGGCTGCCAGCCCATGCCTGGGTCTGGCACCAAACATGGTTGTCAGACCCAAGGTGCTTGGGTCTGGCAACCTATGCCAGACCCAAGTAAACAACAAACAAATAGAGGATAATTGTGCACTTAGTTGTCAGGAGAGAGAAAAGAAAGAAAAAAATACAAACAATCGATCACCGGTGGCAATCCAACCATAATATGGCTACACACGCTTTTTCATGTGGAAGAGGGCATGACTGCACATCTAGTTATACGGCGGTTGGCCAGATTTGACCTCCGGAAAGCATCTCACACGCCTCTTCGCCGAGACGTGTAGAACACGCGTTAACAACTTTTTGATTAAAAAATAAAAATACAACATGAAAAATACTAAAACACCCCATGATCCTCTTAACTACACACCATACCCATGTAATTTAATTGTCGCAATCCACAGTAATCTGTGTCTAGAGCTACAGTAAAATCCCCACGTCATTTAGCTTTTTTTATAATATAATCAATATGTTTAAGCTATATGTATAACATGTAAATTCT
>Ga0325405_1006750_pt1 | contig 11584 bp, 4 predicted proteins | sample PopdelMetagenome_21_FD_205663 | JGI IMG/M metagenome (GOLD analysis project Ga0325405, IMG submission 205663) | Populus deltoides microbial communities from Bellville, Georgia, United States - Xylem-Control-R2 | ecosystem: Host-associated > Plants > Phyllosphere > Stem > Wood/Secondary xylem...
TGATAATTTGAAGTTCGTTTCTAGTGGACTAAATAGTTAATTGTTGATTGATTAGCATATGTTGATCGTTTCCTGCTTGTTTGGTCGTTTATTTGTTTAGTTTCTTGATTTTAATCTTTTTATTGACCGTGTTGGTTAAGGTTTTTGTTAGTCTGATTAAAATCAATCACGTTACGATCATGATTTTTTCTAGTTCTGGTTAATTTTTTTTTTTGGAAGATTGATTGTATTTTTTAGCTGGAAATCTCTCTGGTTATTTGTTTAGTTTAATTTTTTCTTTCTTCTTGTTTTTTAGTTCAAATCTTGGATTTTTTTGGCAAGCGTGAGCTAAGCTTACCAGGGAAGATTGAAAGTGAAAGCAAAGGAAATTTCCTGGTAAGCAAAAAAAGAAGATTTTCTTTATTTTGACTTTATGCCGTTTGTAGGTTTCTATGGTGGAAAAATAGTTTCAAGCTTTGAAAGTGGATTTTAATATGAATCTTAAATCAGTTTTAATTATGTTTGAGGAGTAACGTGTTAAATTACTGGAAAAAGAAAATACCAAAAAGAACAGCTCACTTTTAACAATATTAAGCTGTCATTTTCTACTCTTGAAAGAATTCTCATTCGGCTTCTACTTATTCTGGGGTGCTTTGATTTGATTCCTTATTAGTGGTTATGAGGTGGTGCCAGATCTGTAATGACATGTTTGGCTGTTTAATTATCCATTTTTACTTGACAAATGGTCTTTTAATAAGGGGAAGTTTATTGGTGTGTTGGGTCCATGGTTTTGAAAAAATGGATCTTTTAGTGGGACTTTTTACAGTGAAAAGAAGATGGGATTTTGGAAATGGGTGGATCTGAAATATGGTTATTAGTGAGGATACGCAACTTTATTTGCTTGGTTGTGATTGGGAATCCAAATGTGACATGGGTTTTTATCTGTGTTTGATTTTACCTAATGAAACGATGATGTTAGTGGGTGTTTGGGATCGTTTTATAATTTGCCTTTTAATAGCTGAGTTTTAGTAGGGACCGGTCATATCCAGTTTAACAGCTATACTTTCAAAACAGTCTTAACTCCCATCTCATACAGATATAGCCTTTTAAGTGTATCAAAGAACTACTCAGATTTTATTAATTCAAACTGGATTGATTTTCATTTCACTATCAACATCTGATTCTGCATTTCAAATTTCTTCAAAGTTAACATCAAATCGGAGCTATTATCCTGTTTCTAGGATGATGGTGAGACTTTTATTGATGTTGGGACATTTGTATAACCATGAGCTGCAGGCTGTCTGCCGAAGTTATATTATTAGCATAGAACAGGTCAAAGTCAATTTCTTTACTGATTGATGTATTTCACAAATAGAGCCTGGTAAGTGTTGTTTGAATAGTTCAATAAGATCTCTAACTTTCTGCTTGAATGATTTCATTTGTGTGGTGTTCGCTTCAAATGACTGATCTTGCAAGCCACTTGCTGATCATTTATCTTCTCATGGCTGACCCACTTCATTTAACTGCTTATACGCATGTTCAATTTTGGTAAACCATTAATAAGCAGCTGGAATCTTATTGTGTTTAATTATCAAAATCCTGATATGCAGATTTTATAATTTCAAACAGAAGATGGAGAATGCATTTCTGAACATATAGCTGCCAAGGAAAGTCAGATTGAAAATTTAAAGAGGATGACAAAAAAAAAGCATGATTTCCGTGAATCATTAAAATCCTTCATTGGAACTCACATTGATCCGGAGAAAGATGAACAGCTAAAAGAAACTAAAACAGGTGATTTTCTGTACTAGTAATTTTGGAGGTGGTGAAATGGCATTATGAAAACTGGAAAAAATGAATTTTATCACCTTTCTCACAGCACATTTTGAGTTGTCTCTGCAGGCTTATTGTTTTGTGCCTTAAGCTCATCTTTTCCATTGTAAATTTGGTCAATATTTAACTTTAAGACCTTTCCTGCTCAGAAATTGATGACAAGGTAAAAAGGATCTTGAAGCTTATCAAAGAGGAAGATCTTGAAGAACGAGATGGCCTCTCAGTAGAAAACTCCAAAAAAGAGCCTCTTCTTGAGCTAATTGAGGATGTCCAGAAACAGTACCATTTGCTCTATGGACAATATGATCATCTGAAGGGAGAGCTGAGAGAGAAAGTTAATGGCAAACATGGAAAAGATACCTCATCTTCATCTAGCTCAGACTCAGAATCTGATGATTCTTCTAAGCACAAAGGCAGTAAAAATGGTCGTTTTGAAAGTGAAAAGATAACAGATGGCATAAAGCAAGAACTTGAAGCGGCGAATCTAGACGTTACTGAACTGAGGAGTAAGTTGAGAGCTACAAGTGAGGAAAGGGATGCTTTAAAGTGGGAACATCAAACAGCTTTGAACAAGATACAAGAAGCAGAAGAAATCATCAGAAATTTGAGGCTTGAAGTTGAACGATCAGATGCTGGCAAAGCACAACTTTTGATTGAGAATGGAGAACTGAAGCAAAAACTAGATTCTGCTGGCATGATAAAAGCAGAACTGAATCAAAGACTGGAGGAACTGAACAAAGAGAAAGATAGCCTGATTTTGGAGAAAGAGGCTGCCATAAGAAGCATTGAAGAGAGTGAGAAAATCAGAGAAGCTTTGAAGTTAGAATATGAGACAGCTTTGATCAAGATTCAAGAAGAAGAGGAGGTCATCAGAAATTTGAAGCTTGAAGCTGAAAGTTCAAACACTGATAAAGCACGACTTTTGGCCGAGAGTGGGGGACTGAAGCAAAAACTAGATGCTGCTGGCGTGATAGAAGCAGAACTGAATCAAAGACTGGGGGAACTGAACAAAGAGAAAGATAGCCTGAATTTGGAGAGAGAGGCTGCCATGAGAAGCATTGAAGAGAGTGAGAAGATCAGGGAAGCTTTGAAGTTGCAATATGAGACAGCTTTGATCAAGATTCAAGAAGAAGAGGAGGTCATCAGAAATTTGAAGATTGAAGCTGAAAGTTCAGACACTGATAAAGCACAGCTATTGGCTGAGAATGGGGAACTGAAGCAAAAACTAGATGTTGCTGGCGTGATAGAAGCAGAACTGAATCAAAGACTGGAGGAACTGAACAAAGAGAAAGATAGCCTGATTTTGGAGAGAGAGGCTGCCATGAGAAGCATTGAAGAGAGTGAGAAGATCAGAGAAGCTTTGAAGTTGGAATATGAGACAGCTTTGATCAAGATTCAAGAAGAAGAGGAGGTCATCAGAAATTTGAAGCTTGAAGCTGAAAGTTCAGAGACTGATAAAGCACGGCTTTTGGCTGAGAGTGGGGGTCTGAAGCAAAAACTAGATGCTGCTGGCGTGATAGAAGCAGAACTGAATCAAAGACTGGAGGAACTGAACAAAGAGAAAGATAGCCTGATTTTGGAGAGAGAGGCTGCCATGAGAAGCATTGAAGAGAGTGAGAAGATCAGAGAAGCTTTGAAGTTGGAATATGAGACAGCTTTGATCAAGATTCAAGAAGAAGAGGAGGTCATCAGAAATTTGAAGCTTGAAGCTGAAAGTTCAGAGACTGATAAAGCACGGCTTTTGGCTGAGAGTGGGGGTCTGAAGCAAAAACTAGATGCTGCTGGCGTGATAGAAGCAGAACTGAATCAAAGACTGGAGGAACTGAACAAAGAGAAAGATAGCCTGATTTTGGAGAGAGAGGCTGCCATGAGAAGCATTGAAGAGAGTGAGAAGATCAGAGAAGCTTTGAAGTTGGAATATGAGACAGCTTTGATCAAGATTCAAGAAGAAGAGGAGGTCATCAGAAATTTGAAGCTTGAAGCTGAAAGTTCAGAGACTGATAAAGCACGGCTTTTGGCTGAGAATGGGGAACTGAAGCAAAAACTAGATTCTGCTGGCATGATAGAAGCAGAACTGAATCAAAGACTGGAGGAACTGAACAAAGAGAAAAATAGCCTGATTTTGGAGAAAGAGACTGCCATGAGAAGCATTGAAGAGAGTGTGAAGATCAGAGAAGCTTTGAAGTTAGAATATGAGACAGCTTTGATCAAGATAGAAGAGGAGGAGGAGGTCATCAGAAATTTGAAGCTTGAAGCTGAAAGTTCAGAGACTGATAAAGCACGGCTTTTGGCTGAGAATGGGGAACTGAAGCAAAAACTAGATTCTGCTGGCGAGATAGAAGCAGAACTGAATCAAAGACTGGAGGAACTGAACAAAGAGAAAAATAGCCTGATTTTGGAGAAAGAGACTGCCATGAGAAGCATTGAAGAGAGTGTGAAGATCAGAGAAGCTTTGAAGTTGGAATATGAGACAGCTTTGATCAAGATAGAAGAAGAGGAGGAGGTCATCAGAAATTTGAAGCTTGAAGCTGAAAGTTCAGAGACTGATAAAGCACGGCTTTTGGCTGAGAATGGGGAACTGAAGCAAAAACTAGATTCTGCTGGCGAGATAGAAGCAGAACTGAATCAAAGACTGGAGGAACTGAACAAAGAGAAAGATAGCCTGATTTTGGAGAAAGAGGCTGCCATGAGAAGCATTGAAGAGAGTGAGAAGATCAGAGAAGCTTTGACGTTGGGATATGAGACAGCTTTGATCAAGATTCAAGAAGAAGAGGAGGTCATCAGAAATTTGAAGCTTGAAGCTGAAAGCTCAGACACTGATAAAGCCCGACTTTTGGCTGAGAGTGGGGAACTGAAGCAAAAACTAGATGCTGCTGGCTTGATAGAAGCAGAACTGAATCAAAGACTGGAGGAACTGAACAAAGAGAAAGATAGCCTGATTTTGGAGAGAGAGGCTGCCGTGAGAAGCATTGAAGAGAGTGAGAAGATCAGAGAAGCTTTGACGTTGGAATATGAGACAGCTTTGATCAAGATTCAAGAAGAAGAGGAGGTCATCAGAAATTTGAAGCTCGAAGTTGAAAGCTCAGACAATGGTAAAGCACGACTTTTGGCTGAGAATGGAGAACTGAAGCAAAAACTAGATTCTGCTGGGGTGATGGAAGCAGAACTGAATCAAAGACTGGAGGAACTGAACAAAGAGAAAGATGGCATGATTTTGGAGAAAGAGGCTGCCATGAGAAGCATTGAAGAGAGTGAGAAGATTGGAGAAGACTTAAGAATCTTGACTGATCAGCTGCAAGAAGAAAAAGCTACCACAGGGCAAGAACTAGAAGCTCTTAAAGCGGAACTTTCTATCATGAAGCAACAGCTGGAATCTGCAGAACATCAAGTTGCAGAATTTACCCATAATCTGAGTGTCACCAAGAAGGAGAATGATTCTCTTACCTTGAAATTATCTGAAATCTCAAATGAGATGGAGCAGGCACAAAACACAATTGATGGACTCGTAGGTGAATCGGGTCACTTAAAGGATAAATTGGGTGACAGGGAAAGGGAGTTCTCATCTCTTGCAGAGATGCACGAGACACATGGGAATGAATCATCAACTCGGATAAATGGATTGGAGGTACAAGTAAGAGGTCTGGAGCTGGAGCTGGAATCATCGCAAGCCCAGAATAGAGATCTTGAGGTGCAGATTGAAAGCAAGGTGGCTGAAGCAAAGCAACTGGGAGAACAGAATCAGGGATTAGAAGCCCGGATTTTGGAACTTGAAATGATGTCAAAAGTGAGAGGGGATGAACTTTCTGCTCTCATGAAGAAACTCGAGGAAAATTATAATGAATCATTCTCTAGAACAGAGAGTTTGACAGTGCAGGTCGATACTCTGCTAGCAGACTTCAAATCTATTCATGCCCAGAAAGCAGAATTGGAGGAACAGATGGTAAGTAGAGGTAATGAAGCATCGACTCGAGTTGAGGGGCTTATTGATCAGGTCAACTTGTTACAACAACAACTGGAGTCTCTACGCAGCCAGAAAGTTGAACTTGAAGTGCAACTCGAGAATAAAACTCTAGAAATTTCAGAATATCGAATTCTGATAGAAAATTTGAAAGAGGAGATAGTAAGCAAGACTGAAGATCAACAAAGAGTCCTGGCAGAAAAAGAAAGTTGCTCAGCACAAATCAATGATCTGGAACTAGAGGTGGAGACTCTGTGCAACCAGAAAACTGATCTTGGGGAGCAAATAAGTACTGAAACCAAGGAAAGGGAGCGATTGGGAGAGGAAATGGTGAGATTACAAGAAAAGATCCTTGAAATGGAAAAAACACAAACAGAGAGAGAGTTTGAGTTATCTGCCCTCCAGGAGAGACATACAAATGGGGAGATTGAAGCTTCTGCTCAGATAATGGCTTTAACGGAACAGGTCAACAATCTGCATCAGGAATTGGATTCTTTGCAGACTGAGAAAAACCAAATGCAATTGCAGCTTGAAAAAAAGAAGGAAGAATTTTCAGAAAACCTAACCGAAATGGAAAATCAGAAATCGGAGCTCGTGAGCCAGATTGCAGAGCATCGGAGAATGCTGGATGAACAGGAGGAGGCACACAAAAAGCTAAATGAGGAGCATAAGCAAGTTGAAGGCTGGTTTCAGGAGTGCAAGTTGAGTCTTGCAGTAGCAGAAAGGAAAGTTCAAGACATGGCAGAAGAATTCCAAAAGCATTTGGGTTCTAGAGATCAGATGGTAGAGCAGTTGGAAGAAATGATTGAGGACCTGAAGAGAGATCTTGAAGTAAAAGGAGATGAACTTAACACCTTGGTCGAGAATGTGCGAAATATAGAAGTTAAGCTCCGGCTGTCAAACCAGAAGCTCCGTGTCACGGAACAATTACTAACAGAGAATGAAGACGCCTTTAGAAAAGCGGAAGAGAAGTATCAACAAGAACAGAGAGTGCTTGAAGAAAGGGTTGCTGTATTGTCCGGGATAATCACCGCAAATAATGAAGCTTATCACAGTATGGTTGCAGATATCTCAGAAAAAGTAAACAATTCATTGTTAGGACTGGATGCTTTAACCATGAAGTTTGAAGAAGATTGTAACAGGTATGAGAACTGTATTTTGGTAGTTTCAAAGGAGATTCTGATTGCGAAGAATTGGTTTGTGGACACAAATAATGAAAACGAAAAATTGAGAAAGGAAGTAGGTAATTTAGTTGTGCAGCTACAAGATATAAAAGAACGCGAATCGGCATTAAAGGAGAAGGTTGAGCAATTAGAGGTCAAGGTGAGCAAGGAAGGAGTGGAGAAGGAGAATTTGACCAAAGCTATCAACCAACTGGAGAAAAAGGTGGTAGCATTGGAGACGATGATGAAAGAAAAGGATGAGGGGATATTAGACCTCGGAGAGGAGAAGAGGGAAGCAATAAGGCAGCTATGCATATGGATTGAATATCACCAAAGCCGCTATGATCATCTCAGGGAGATGCTCTCAAAAATGCCCAGAGGCCAGAGGGCATCTTAGGAGCCCTCAATAGCATTTCTCATTACAGTATATTCATTTGGGTTTTTCATTGTGATGGGTTGCTTTTCATTTCTTAATTTTTTTTTTTTTTTTTAATTCAGAAAGTTTTGTTGATAAGAATATCCTATTGATGATTGTTTTTAAAATATTTGTTAGTCAGTTACATTATACAGAACTTATGTTGCCCCCTTGATTTTGCTGAAAACAATAGCTAAATCGTCATCTCTCGTAAAACCTAAGTTTCCTTTCGGCAACTAGTCTTTTCTGATTAGCGGAACATGAATTCAACATGTAAAGGTAAGAGTACTGAATTGAGGGATTAATTATAAGTTTTGCCTCTGTGTTCTTGTCTTTCTATGAAATGTACTCTCGTGCATGAATTTATTTATATTTATAAACAAAAAAAAATACTTTAAAAAACAAACACTATATCTATCACACTATCTAAAAATAAACTTCTAAACTTCCCCGCTACCTCGAAGTAAGATAATCCCCGAAAACTAACCCTCTCCTTGTATTTCCTTTCATTTCCCTTGCAGGTCGGATAATTTATTCCTCTCATTAGTTCAGTCAGATATCCTCGTCTCAACTCGAAGAACGTCCTTCACCATCTCGTATGTTACAAAAGCAATTGCTATCGAAGGGACCACCTGCAAAAGGAAAAAACAAAAAGATCTCCTTAGACGATAATGATAAAGTAACAAGGGATTCCAAATAAGATGATCAAAACTAAGTTACTACACTGACCTTCACTGAATTGGGGACCAAACCCTTGTACAATGCTCCAAATCCCTCATGACGAACTGTTTTCCTGAAGGCATCAACCATACCAGTATATTCAAGGGCTGTTTTGCCCCTCCCATCACCAGTGACAACTGAAGCAGCATCCTTCCAGCCAACCATCTGCATTCTTCGTCGGATTACATCGAGAGGATAAGCAACTGTCTGGCCAAAAGTTCCAGCAGCAGCCCCACATGCAAGCCTTGTCGCCACACCCAATTCATTGTCCTCAACTAGTCCAAACGGTTTGGTTTTGAGCAACCAGTCTTTTAAAGATTCATAAACAGCAAAGTTCAGACCCACATATGGTATCTGTAAACGTCATACTTCAGGTCATTAGATTAAGTAAGCACACAGATAATTCACTAACGGCATAATGAGGATTGAAAAAGAAATTTTGGCTTAGTATTTCATTGAAGAGGTATGACCTAATGAAGGAAATGCAAACTCCAATGCTGATGATAACTTAGACATCAATGCATAAGAACATAGACATCCATGGTGCAGATGCACAATCAAGGACTGATGAAAGCAATAGAAACCAAGCCATTCACTTACAACTCCTATTACAGAAGGCAGCCAGCCTTTGTATAAAGCCCGGGGACCTTCCTCCTTAAGGACTGTTGAGAGAGCATGAGCGATTCCTCTATACTGGCGAGGAGACTTGTCTGTCTGCAAGTATTCATATGGACAATCTTAAGTCATCAATGGAACGATGACTAGGGGGTTTTACATGTTCACAAAGAGTACGTATAGATCACAGCACCTGGACAGTTAGCCGACCACGAACCATGTCCATTGGGTAAGTTGCTGACATGGCAATAATTCCAGCACAAGCACCAGCTCCAAGACGTAAAAGAGGAGTAAGCTGTGCATCATCTGCAAGAGGGAAACTAAAATGTGGTGCTTGTCAAGCTAGAAATCCATTAAGCTCAATGGCTATAATTTGAAAGCCAAAAATAGCTTTGCTAAAGATAATCCCAGAGTTCAGTACAACTCAATTTGATGATCATATTCTGTGCATGTGCAAAAATGATGACACGTAATAATGCATGCATAAATTGACACCACCCTCACCAAACAGAAATAAAGGATAAGAATTCCATGTAAAAGTGATGAAGGTCAGAAAATAGACAATGGACTTCAACAGTAAACGAAGTTCACAAATATAATAGAGTAACATATAGAACAAAAAAGAGGTATGGCCATACCGTTTCCAGTTTGCCGCCTATAAAACCATAATATTCCCCTGTTTACAGAAAAAAAGAGCAAAACACAGAAAATTTATGTAGCCAGACTAATATGTAGGAATGAATGTTGCTGGAAGCTGATAGATAGCAAATTAAAGAGAATGAAACACCAAAACATACTTGGATGCTTCCTCGTAACTAAAGAACTTGACTGCTGAATTTGGGACAATTCGAGCACAATTAGTGCCGTTTCCTTTAAACATCCCTCTTAAGCCCTCAGTTCTCCATATGTATTTCAAACCCTGAATCGTTCCATTGTATTTTATACTGTGAGGATTTTGAACCTGCATGTTTCAAAAGTAAATTCACTCTAGTTAAACAGGAGTCATACATGCAGAATGCTTATGGAGAAATTCTAAAATTAATATAAAATTCAGCATGCAATGTAATTGTCCATGATACAGAAAGTCAGAACTAAATGGCCAAATAATTAAAGCAAAAACTACCTGCAATAGAATTTTTAGTCTTTCTAAGGGAGCAACAGCTGTACGTGACCTGAAACAATAGCGCATATAATGTCTTCAGTATGGAAAATGCTCACCCAAGTGTACATGTGACAAAAGATGAAAATTCAGTTGCTGATGTCTAGTGATGATAGCTATTAGCCATGTAATATCGAGACAGTAGTGCTAATTAATAAATTGGAACATCTTCAATCACACTGAATGATAATAAATATTAGACAACCATTCCTTAACTTATCTTCAATGGCTGCCACCTCTATTTTCACATGGATACAGTCATTTTTTCATTAAATCATTTCTGTGCAGTCTCTTATCTATGCTAAAGTTGTTATTTTACATATATGCTGTCGTTTATTCACCATCCATGGCCCAAAACTCACCACCATAGACCAAAGTCAATCTAAACCCGGTTTAACAGTTAAGAAAATTAACGATATACTAAAATTTTCTCATTTGACAACAAAGTAAATGATTCTGTGATGCCAAAACCAGGTTTCTTTTGCACTAATATTTGTATAACTAAGTTATTTCTCAGTAATTGAACGATTCCGATCAACAAACAAGTGATACCGAAACAAGGAAGTAAAAATATCAAGAAACCATGGACTTCATTGGCTATACATAAAATCACACCTTAGTTATACACCTTAGCAATTCCCACTAATATCCAACAGACCACCACTGAACGCTCAATGTTAACATTTTCACAAGCCCGTAATAATATAAAAAACCCGACATTTCATATGAAAAGTCAGACCTTTACCTTTCCGAGAAAAAAAAAATTAAATTTCAAAACAGGAAACCTTTTATCTTTAAAGTCTAAATTTATACATATTTTAATCCACAACAAAAAAAAGCACTATTTTTTTCTTTTCATGAGGAAAAAAAAGGCAAACCATAACAGTTATTAAAAAAGAAAAAAAGAAACAGTCCCTTTACAGCTCTATGATACTGTTTATTTTTATGTTTAAAAGTATTTTAAAAAAAATTAAAAATATATTTTTTTACTTTAAATTAATATTTTTATTTTAGATAAAATACTGATTTTAAAAATAATTTTTTAAAAAAATTATTTTAATATATTTTAAAAATATATATATTTTTTAAAAAACAACAATACGTTATAAACCCAAAAAGAACCCATCAATTCTCTCACGAAATTTATAGTAAACAACAATCATTTCTTAACTAAAAAAAATCAATTTTATCCAGGAATTAATTAAAATCACAGTCACTTCCACCCAAGAAAAAAGTTTGAATCCTAAATAAAATAATCAATAAAACACTAAAAAAATAGTAAATAAAAAGAACTCACACTCCACCGGCAACACCACCAGCGAAAAGGGACTTGCAGATATTAAGAAGGGCAGTTCCCGGTGCTTTAACGCCTTCACGAGCAAGTTTAGCCTCTTCTGCGAGATTCACGATAGTAGAAACAGCAGACTCGCTTGCTTTCACATCCTCTGATGCCATCACCCGAACCCTAGAAAAGTGATCAAAATTACAGCGTTGACTAGTGTGATTATTGATATTGATTAATTTGGTGAGGGTTTAATCAGCCTGCATTTGCTATTAGAGAAGGAGAGAGAGAAAGATGGAGGCGACTGTTTTGAGTGAGAGAGGAGAGGAGACGAGACGAGGGAAACTAATGTTCTATTTATAAGTGAACATTGCTACTACAACCTTTCATTATTACTGGTTAATGTAATCGTGCCGCGTATGAAATATTTTTATTTTTTATAAAAAAATTATATATATAA
>Ga0325405_1006755_pt1 | contig 11580 bp, 10 predicted proteins | sample PopdelMetagenome_21_FD_205663 | JGI IMG/M metagenome (GOLD analysis project Ga0325405, IMG submission 205663) | Populus deltoides microbial communities from Bellville, Georgia, United States - Xylem-Control-R2 | ecosystem: Host-associated > Plants > Phyllosphere > Stem > Wood/Secondary xylem...
CTACCTCAACTCTCCTCGTAGTATTCTCATTCAAAAGTGAAAGTACAATAGAAATTCACCATTATGAGGATGTGATATCATGGTTTCAATTAAGGTTGTTAAAATCTTTAATTAAATTCTAAAATTGTATCATTTAAGAGTTAATATATATTTATTATGCAAGATTATATAAAAATAAAAAAACAATAAAATAAAACTAAAATCATGTAAAATTGGGTAAAATCACAATTTTATTATTGATTGTATGATTTTACAATAATTTTAAATTTTAAATTCTTATTTTCCTCATTGCATATCATTTTGTTTACTCATTAACGCATGAGCCTCAGTTTGTATCCATGAATTATTTCTTCAATCAATAGTGCAAGGATGAAGAAAATATAGTCTTGCTTAAACCATTCTTAACAAATAAAAAATTATCTATTATATGATAAATTTTTAAAAATTCTTATTCTATAGAGATATTTTTATGGATAATAGTGATGGACCATACTCTAAAATCTGATCCACCATGATTAAAAAAAACTCTTACTTTGAATTGCTTGATTCATTCGTTTTAATTTATATAAAGCCTAAATTTCATTATTGATTCACTTGTTGATATTCATGGTGAGTGACAAACAATATTTGAAACTTTTGAAAGCATAACAATATTTAAAAGTGATGTAATCAATGCAAAAGACATTAGATAAGCTAAAACAATACAAATGGTCATTCATTTGGAGTGCGTATTGGAACTTGTGTTAACCAACAAGGGAGCATGATTGCGAAGACAGTTGTTTTTAATGTTTTTTCTTGAACGCAGAGTCTTACCAATCACTTCCAACTTTTTCTCTTGGATCTTGCATGGTAGGATTTTATAATACAAGAACAAATACATCATATCTTTATTGATGAAATTGTTTATTGTCTGTATGAACCATGTATGAAAAACAAAAACTTACTTTTTATTTTATGACCCGAGTTTACATTGTATTTTTCATTTCGTGTAAAAAAATAAATTTTGATCACCTTGGTTTCAACTTTCAAGATAATTACAATGGTGTCCACTAAAGAAAAGAAAAGCAACAAGAAGAGATGGCTCAAATGAAAAGGGGGACTTAATCTTTTTGTGCTAGTATGGCAGGGGGCAAGAATAGAACCAATGATGCTGGCTTTAAGGATCAGGTCGGGTGCTTCAACTTTTAGGATAAGAAAGGTGGCAACAATTGTGGTTTAGGCTGGCTGATGAATGGGTGGGGTGCGACATTTTAGTGCCAATCCCACCTAAACCCCACTTGTTAATCCACATGAGCAATGTTCTTCCCCTGAAGATAGAAATGATTGGTACAGGCAAGAGGTGTTCTAGTTTCTCAGTGGCTAATCCAACTTCAAAATACTCAAAACAATGAAGTTTTAAGTTTTGCTAGAAATTGGGCGAAGGTGACGCTAGCTCCTCTATAGCGACACCAAATAGACTTCGAGAGAGTCTTGTTTCTTTCACCTTGTTACCACCGTTGCCACACCAAGTATCCATCACATCCTGAAATAACGATACACTCACTTCAGCTGGGCTACAATTCTGAAGTAACTGGAATCTGAGTCATTTAGATCTGTTTTTTTCTTTCACCGTGATCGATTTCTACGAAGTTTGTGGACACCGAACTTCTTGTTGTTTGTGACCCAAAATCCATCGACCAACATTCTTTGTTCCTTTCTTTGTTTCTGTCTATTTCAGATCTGCCAGCATTTGCGTCAGGAAGTAATTTAGATTTCTGGTTGGTCGTTCAAGAATGAAGTCTATGTCTACTTCTCGTTTTGGAGCACCTTGCACCTTATTCTCCTTGTGGGATTGGATTAAAAACAGATCATCCATATCACTAACTATAAAAATTCATGAGATTTACTCATCTGTGTATGATACGGGGGGCTTAAACCAACCCATGGTACTTGAGACAGTGGCGATATTCATATAACCATGCAAAACTGCAACAAACATGAACACTTCAGCACAATCAGGATAAAAAAAATCTCTCAAGCGAGACCGTTCTTTAGACAAAATGCGAGATGCCCAAGGGCAAACATGGCAAGCGCATATAGTTACAGAAATCGTAATTCTTGCACAAAAGTGCAACAAAATGTCTGGAAACAGTGTTTTGTGAGATCTTAAACAGATGCTCAAAGACCCAATCCAACAGTGCGGCCATCTCTTCGTCGAAGCCCAGCAGTATACTGTTTTTCTAGATCCATCTGGAGTTCCTTCTGTTTCTCTGCATCTTGACTGTCGGGTTGGGGCTCCACCTTCACATCTCCTTTTACACCCTACAATTGGCCATAGGCACCAAGGCAAACTCAGACTCTGAAACTGTGTTAGTAGGTGAACTAATTGAGAATGGAAACATGCACAAGCAACAATGGATCCTTTCTATAAAACATTCTTAACCAACCTGACAGCAGAACCACTTTAGAACACATAGAAAGAACCATGAAAAAACGAAATGAGAATTACCATGAGTTTGTTGAACTTTTCTTGCCTTTCACGATCACCAAACATGACGGTATCCCACCGGCGACCAGTCTGTAAAAAGAGTGTGGGTGTTCAACAGGTAAGTAGAAAGAAGCAGCCAACACAAGCAGAATAAAGGAGATACCTCTTCTGGAGCAGCACTCTTCTTACTCCCCCAAAGCAGCTTCTTCTTTTGCTCAGTAGACATAAAACCCACTCCAACTAGGTTCTTGTTAACTGTATCATGCATGAAAAATACTTTCAATTGAAACAAGTTCAAGGAGATAAAAGACTGTCAGTGCATCATTTGATTTGAATAACATCTATAGCACCCATGGGCATCAAACAATGGAGACAGATCCATCCATTCGTGTCACACAGAAATAAAACATACATTCCTCTCAAATATAACGATGCATGAAGCTAGATGTAGCTCACCAAACACTCCATTCATTCAGCTCTATCATAATGGCCTGCTTGGCATAAGTGAAGATGGTGCAAATGAAGGGTGAATATATAATGGTGAACTCGAGAAAAGAGGAAACAAAGGGCACTGAGAAAGATAAAAAGAAAAAAAAAGGTGTGCAAAAAAAACAATAGTAGCAGCATGGATTCTAGGAGGTATAATTAGTATAAGTAAAACTAACTCTACAAAAAGGCACTAATAAGATGCCACTCATTTAATGTGACTAAAAAAACAACAAACAAAAAAAGAATCAACATAACCCAAAACATTCTCATCTATGAAAAAACTTCCTCGTGAGCTGGAAACGCAAAATGCCAAGTCAATTACCCCACAGGAGGCAAGAGAAACCTTTTTCTCTTGATACCGGAAATCATGTTGCTGTATTCCTCCTCCAACCACCAAAATATACCTAAATGGATTCTAACCTGTGCTCACTTTGCATTTACAAAAACATATCTGAAAACAACAGGAGTAATGGATCAACCCAATCAATACCAGCCAACATGTACCAATTTCTATAAAGATGTGTCGAGGCCCCAAACATGAGTTGGATCTTGTACAAAATAAGTTTCCATTCCCTCGGATTCATAAAAGAGCATGAGACTGCAAGCTAAATCCCTCTTGAATTATACACTCTGTCCGTGAATGATTTATACTATAAGACTGAGGCACTTGCGAAATCTTCTTATTTCATATCATGGGGCCAGACAACCCAAGAAGTAATGCATGCAATATAAAGAGTACCCTTCAAAACCACGGCACAGTCATAAAATATCAAATATCAATTACATATATGTAGAAGTATTGTGTACCTAATTCAGCAGCTTTCATAGCAGCAACCTTTGCAGCATCTAAATCATTAGCTGCCTCTGAAGTATTGGCATGTGCTTGTCCTACATTGACCTTATTATCAACCTCCTGGGCTAGCATTGAACTTGAAGACTGCTTTTGATTAACTACAGTTGTAGAAACTTCATAATTAATAGAGCTCAACTTGTAAAAACAAGTATGCAAACAAGGTAAAGTGACTCAACAAAACATCAGACAAAGCAAAATGATTACCATCTCCGCTGTAATCTGGGTCCTTGCTAGAGCTAAACAATTTTGGCTTTTTGGCAGGAGATTCTGGTTTTTCGCTCCCAAAAGCAGATTTATCATCATTCTTCTCCCCTGGTGCTTTACTGTACCGATCCTTATCCCTGCTAGTTTCCCAGTTATCATGTTTCTTCTTTTCCTTCAGGCCATTCAATTCCTTTGGGTCATTCTTGTAAGACTCTCTAAGGCGATCCCTTCCAGAAGAGTCATTTCGATATCCTCTGGTGTCCTCGTAATAGGATGATCGATCACTTTTATGATCTCCAGAACTCCTATGATAATCTCTTTTCTCATCACGACCATCTCTGTCCCGCCTGTGCCAATCCCTATCCTTCTCTTCAGAGACTATGCTAGTATATTTCCTACCAGATCCAACTCTATCAGGTGAAAAGTCCTTATCTTTCAACTTCTGAAGCTCCGATAATTCCCTCTCTTTGTCCATGTTTCTGTGACCTGAACCATCATGTCTATCACGAGAATATTTCTCTGAATTTCTAGCATAGTCCCTTGACCTACCACGCTCACCATCCTTTGACTCCCGGCCAGAATGAGAAACCACCTGATGATGCCTGTCTCCATCATCTACACGCCTGTCATGTCTACTATAGTCATCATTCCTAGAATAACCATGAGAGCTCCTGGAAGAATAGCGATCAGAATGTCTATACGATTCTCCATTCTTCTCATAACGACTCCTCCCAGAATCCCTATCCAGTTCTTTCTCTTCACCCTTCCTTCTCTGAGAAGCTTTTGCAGGATCATCCCTCTGAACTACCGGACTAGAGCTTTGATCACGCTTCGGACTCCCTATAAATTACACAAAAAAGCAACCGAACAAAACCAATCAACCCCCACTACACTACAATGCTGTAACTCAATAACAAGTGTCTAGCAACAACATTCTAACGAAACCATACCAAACTTTAATCAAGCTAAAAACCAAAACAAACCCAGAAATCCAAAACCAAAGTTTAACAAACTAACCATCAGACAAGGATGACCCATTCATTGGAGAATGGCGTCGATATTTCCTGTTAGCCATATCATTTGAAGGCTTACGAAATGTTGCTTTCGTTTCAGTATTCTCCAACTGCGGAGACTGAATGCCGGAATCCATTAAAACCCTAAACAACAAATACACCATAAATTAATTACTCAAAACAAGAAAACTACAAAGCACATCAAACGCAATAATTAAAACAATTTAACTATTTCATAACTAAATTTAACAATAGAAAGGGGAAAAAAGAAAACAGAAGAAACATTGAAAGCGAATCTAGGGTTCGAAAGCCACTAATTTTTCACGCAAAAACTAAATGAACCGAAAACAAGCAGAGAGAGAGGGTAGAAGAAACGAACCTGTGTCTTTGTTTTCTCTCTTCTATCTATCCTACTCCACTCGGTCTCTAGGGTTCGTTCTTTTCTCTGCCCCTATGTCATGATATTTGTTCGTTCGAGTTTGATTATGTCTGGACCCGGTCTGGTTATAATAGTAATTTATAACGAAGCAGAGGTTGTTTTTAAAATATTTTTTATTTAAAAAAATTATTTTTAATATTAATTTATTATAAAAATATAAAAACATTAAATTAAAAAATCAAAATTTTAAAAAACATTGTTTCGAACGGGTTTCCAAGCAGGTTTTATGCATGGATAGTCTGAAGTGGTGCTCTTCAATGGGGTCTGCCGCACCTCATGCACCCAAATTATTAACCTTGCTTCCTATGGGTGTTATGGATTGGACATATTTATTTAAATTAATTTAAAATATTATTATTTTAAAAAATAAATTAAAACTATATTATTTTTTTAAAAAAATCAAACTAAATTTTAATCAGGTTAATTTAGGTTAAAAGTTGATTTATTTGATGATTAAAATATATTTTTAATTTAGTTTTTCTTGAAAAATAAATTTAATGGAGAAATTATAATTTATATATAAAAAAAAATGATAGGAAGAATTTATTTTAAGATAAACTTATTGTACAACAAAATTTAGTCACAGCATAGTCAGCTTCTTCATTTGGATTTTCAGTAATAAAACCAGCAACTGTGATTGTAGATTGTATTCAAAATGACTTAATCAACACATAATGTTGACCAAGCATTCTGAACTGTGAGCTTACGACTGCAATATTTAGATCCTACTAGGAGGTGTGATCTTCAGCCATTCGCAGACAATTAAATTCCAGATCTGTGATGATTCTGCCTATTTAGCCGAAGGATGTATGTCACTCTTTCCTGGTTCATTGAACGATCAACTTGACCACCCATGGATTTTTTCCTATGAATTTTGATGATCTCCTCCTACCTCCGTTAAGATCCAACGATCCTGCTAACAGCGGAGGTGGTTCTGCCAGCACTGGCAGCCGCATTTTGCCATCATAAGGAGAACCTTGGATTCCTTGTCAGTCCTCTCCTGATACCACATCATTGCCCCGCCACAACAGCGGCACTCAAAGGAGGACTTGAGAATCAGTTCATACTTCAACCATCTTTGATGCCTTTAATCTTTAAATTTAAAGTTCCCACAATCCAAATATCGGAGGAGTTCGAACCTTAACTATATTTAGTTGATATGTTCTGACTCAGAACCTAAATCTCTAAATTTATGATTCTGGCATTCTAAGTATTAGAAGAGGATTGAGACTGTAGCCTTATTATAGTGACTGCAAAAGGATATTGAAAAATGGTGAATCTAAAGTCTTATGATTATAGATCGAAATCTTACTTGTGGTTGAAAGGAAGAGAAAAAAAAAGTGGGAAATAAGTAATTATAGTCTAAAATACCGTGATTACACTTCATTCAATAGATCAACCCGAGATTTAATCAATTCGTTTTTTAATTAGGATAAGGGTTAAAAAAAATCAACTTCTAGTTCATCTAGTCAATAAAACCAATTAACTCTTTTTTAAAAAAAAATTATAATATTTTTGATATGCAACCAGATTTAATAACTATGTAATAAAAAATAATAATTCGAGAATACCATGGATCTTTCGAATAATTGGACACGTCATTAGATCCCACGTTAAGATTCTGACTTCTGGTCCTATAACCTTCTTGAGCTTTTTCTTTATGTCTCCTAGTGTTCAACATTATTGTTTGATTAATTTTTAAATTTAAACATGATACTTTTAGTTAATCAGACCATCAATCTTAAAATTGGCAAACATATGTGATATGCTTCGAAGTACAAGATTAAAAAAGAGTATTGAAACTCGTCTGGTAAGAACAAATTGAGAGACCCTTTAAATTGACAAAGATGAGGTTTTACAGATCTTTATGGATAACAATTGATAATTACAGTCTACACGTTGTATAAATTACCCTCTCTTTCTACTTGTGCCTTGCTAATGTACAGAGCAAAATTTTATATGGGGAATTCTTATTTTAACTTGTCAAAGTTCCATCCCTCCGGTCAAGCACAGTTCTCACATAGTCTTCCAAATTCATCACATTGACAGCACCTCTCTCTTTAACAGCAACCAGCACAGTTGTAGCGACTCCAGTAACGATACCTGCAAGTTCACTTGTAAGAATTTATAGTATCATGCTAGGAGAAGGGTAGGTTCTGTATCGTGTCGGACGGCAAATTCTAGTTACAATGGAATTTACAGTATGTATTTTCATTATCTCAGTCAAGGTTACCAGCATAAGTTCATGCATGTTCAGTCGGGCATACATGCAACAAATAAATATACTAGAAAGAAATGCAGGAAACAAAGTGCAAGTTCTTACCGTTTTCAACCACGCCAGGTAACAATTTAATGTTCTTCTCAAGTTCAGCAGGGTTCTGTATCCCATTTGGAAAGCTGGTAAAAGGATTAGATAACATTAGGGTCCATGAATATCATGAGCATGAGTAAAACACTCTTGTCTGTCAATTTTGATGTAGATACAGATCCACTTTACAAATGTTAATGGTACTTGGGTTCTAGAAATTGACTATCAAGTTTTTGCATCATGACTCAGGCCAAAAAGGAAAGACAAAGTTAACATACCTCACATCTACAACCATATTCCCAAGATCAGTGAACAATGGACCATTCTCATTCGAGGTAAATCGAATTTCAGGAACTGAAACATCAACAGGAGACAGTTAAACAAAAAACTTGGAAAAGGATTCTTGAGTCTATAAAAACTTGAAAAACAAAAAACACCAACAGTATACTTTTAGTGTTTCAACTAAAAAACTAGTCTGTCCAAAAACTTTTGGTGTGTGAAATTGGGTGTTCTTTTAACTCAGTACAGTCAAAACCAACCTCCTCCAAGAGTAGCAAGACGCTTCAGCACAGGTGTGAGGGCAGGAGGAAGAACTTCGACCTAAAACATATCTTGTTAGTACATAGCATATCCATAAAGATCACAAACACGCAGCCGCGAAGGAAAAAGGGGGGCATTTTTGTAACAATAAAAATTTCAATGGGTCACCTCTGATCAGCACTGAAGTTCTTATTATAGTATATTTTCAATCCAAAATATTTTCCTATGATTTTTATCTGTTTTCAACTAACAAGCAATCCATTGTGGACAATAGATTAGGAGTACTGTAAGCAGTGATTGTAAAAGAAGGGTTCTTGAGTCTTAATAGTTATGCTTAATATTCATTTGATCTGGCTGTAGCAAAAACATATGACAATTGGTATTCAGATGTCTATGAAAACAGCAGTGAGCATCAACTACTAGGAGCTCAAATGTGTACTGATAATAAATAACCACAAGGAATATCAACTGACAGGAACAGGGAATACGCTGCCAAGCCGGTGAACAACCTTCGGTTGATCAACTAGTATGATGCATTCACTTGCCACAGAATCAATTACCTGTTCAAAAAAAAAAAATCATGGCAATCAAAATAGGGGAGATGAGTAAAACTACTTGACTGTTGCAGTACTCAAGAACTTTGATAAGGCATAAATTTTAAGGATTTCCTCTGACTGTTTTCACACCAAACCAATGCCACAGTTGTCTAGTTACACAGAATAAAGAAAATATGGCATCATCAGAGAAATGTTTCGGCGTACCTTTTGAATGGTATGTGCAGGTCCTCCACACTGCAAAGCAAAAGGATAACTAGTGAAGGAACTTCCACGATAATTTAATGCAGATCTGAAAAGACAGATGAAAGGATGAAGCATTCTGACCTTTAATAGATTTTTATTGAAGTCCACTTCATCAACCCCATCAAATGCAATGTCAATTTTACTAACACCACTCAAATCAACCTGTGAACCAATTTCATGAAGCAGGCCATGTAAATGAAACATAGGGGAGATCAACAACTTTTGAGACCTTTTTTGCTTTTTAATAAAAAGAAATTGTTGCGAACACCATTTTTTCTCAATATAGACTTACAATTGTGACTCCAAACTGTGTAGCCAAAACTCGTGATTGATAATTGCCCCCAACTGCTGTGATATCTTTCAACTGGAGAGGAAACCAAAAAAATATTCTCAAGTTAAATCAACTCAACCAATACATATGGGAATCTACTTTAGGTCAGCTTCAACCTAGCACATGAAGGCATTCAAGTCAGTGGCTGAGCAGCATCACACTAGGGAAAACATGAGCATTGGATGAATTTGAGTGGCCCAAGAATCAACCAATCAGGAAGCCCTTTAATTGATAGCTTCATTGTCTGTCATTTTGCAGCACTAATTTAGATTTAACTAAGTAGGCTTTTCGCATTTTATGCATCTGAATATTTTGTGAAGAATACATTCTATTGAAAATAATTGGTGAAAATGGAAAGGAGTAAACTCGTCCCAGGTCAAGTCCAGGCCCAGTTGAACTTTAGAAGTAAAATATTGTGTGCATTTTAAATGCTATTAGATATAAGCTAAACCTCAAAGTACTATTCTTATTAAATTTAATCCTCTGAGGCTTTAGGCTATCTTTTTCATAGGAAACTTCCAAGGATTTGCATCAAAAGCCTTTTGCAATGACTTTGTCTAAGAATTCTAAGAAGTAAAAAAACCAGCATCGATTTGATCTCCAGCATGTTAGCCACAGAAAAATAAAAGGTAAGAAACAAAAAAATAAAATAAGAGTCCCATTGGGTTATTATGGGATACAAACCTTTCCTTCTCTAATTAGTCTACCAAGTTCCTCCATAACCATAGATATTGTGGTTCCTGAGCCCAGACCAATTACCATTCCAGACTTCACAAGTTCCACGGCTTTCCTTGCAAGGATGCGCTCTGTTGATTCCTGATCTTCAAGTGTTCACACATGTAAGTACTCAACAAATCAAGATATTTAACATAACATGAAGGAAAGAAGCCAAAGAAAAACACACTATTTTAGTCATGAAAGAAGCCTGGAGTTTCAAAGGCGCCAAAAAGCACCAAATACTAGCAGTATCATAGCATCATGTCACTAATCCAACTCAAGCCATACTTGGAAAATATGCTAGTTATACGCACCCCAGAAACAAAATTCTGAAATTACTTGACAGCAGATATAACTTCCAGTGCATCGCCCAATCAGCTTCTTGATTAAGCATACCAGCTATCTAAAAAACAACAAGAAAGAAAGGATTTTTAAACTTACTAAGCACAGGGCTTGCAAATACTGAATTTCTTCTCTTGGAACCACTTGACACATTCCTATTAACAGAACGTTTAGTGAGAAGATGGCTGCTTCCAAATATTATTTGATTGGGATCGGTGACGATTCTTGGTATGGCATAATCTGTTTAAAAGAGAATCAATTAAATGACATATTTCCGATATTTTTTATGTTAAATTCTCATTTCTCTCTACAGGAAGAAAAAAATGCTCACCAGATTTGAGGTTTGCAGAACTCCCAGCTTCATGAACAACTGAATGTGGCACTTGGCTTTGTCCTGTTCCCACCTTTTTCGCTCGAGGGGCCCTTGATTTCTTCTTTTTCATACCATGTAAACCCGGAACCAGTTCATGATTATGCTCGAGAATAACACGACAGACATACACTCGTCCATCAGGACCTATGGTTACATTCAACTTGGCTTTACAATTCGTTCTAGGTGGCAACCTCTTCCGAAAATTAAACCTGTTAGTCTGACTAGCAGAGGGCAACTCCTTACCAGACCGCGAACACGCAAGCGTAAAATACTTCACATTCCCATCATCTCCAGACTTTGTGCTTTTCTTTATCGTATTAAACCCCAAATGACAAGCATACTCGTCGTAATAGGATCGAACTTCATCTGGGGTGTTGAACACCATTCCAATGCTAGGGGGTTTCATTTCATCATCATTCCCAACTCCTTCACTCTCTTTCTCGTCAATATTAATAACTATCACTTCATCACTATCAACTACCATTTTATCATTCCTCCCTTCTATGTCTTTCTCTACTGTCACATTCACTTTAGTATCTACTATCACGTTCATTTTACTATCATCTTCCATTTACCTATCATACAGCAAAAACTAACGTTAAATTCACATCTTCAATCCATCAAGTCACATAAAACACCAAATTCATCAACTTTTGAATGCATTTAATCAAGTGAGCCAATCTCAAAACTTATTTGCTCCACTA
>Ga0325405_1006757_pt1 | contig 11576 bp, 5 predicted proteins | sample PopdelMetagenome_21_FD_205663 | JGI IMG/M metagenome (GOLD analysis project Ga0325405, IMG submission 205663) | Populus deltoides microbial communities from Bellville, Georgia, United States - Xylem-Control-R2 | ecosystem: Host-associated > Plants > Phyllosphere > Stem > Wood/Secondary xylem...
TTTTATGCCATGTTTCTTCCATAAGGTTCTTGCATGACTTAGGTCCTGCTGGAATAAGCAATTGATTCTCCTGCTAGCATAAGTTAGTGCTGCATTCTAAATTTCTAGTAATTAATAAATTAACTATTCCTTCAGGCCAGCTGAAGTGGAACAGTCTATTCTTGAGGACTTGAGAAACCGTGTACAGTTGAGTAGTACGACACTGCCATCTGTTATCTTTTATACCTTTATCAACACACATAATGGGTAATTTCATTACTTGTATATTTGTATTAAGCTTCTCTATTTTCTTACATGATCAATTGCTCATTATTTTGTTTGGGATCTCTCAGTTTAAACTGTTCTTCAATATCCCATGATGGATCCTTGGTTGCTGGTGGATTCTCAGACTCCTCACTGAAGGTTCTTCTCTCATACTTAACTCAGCACCGCACCCACCATGATGCCACTACTGTTGCTAATTCTGATTTGTTCCTTTACAGGTTTGGGACATGGCAAAGCTTGGACAGCAAGCTGGCAATTGTAAGTCTCTCCAAATAGGGATTAGTTTCTGTGATAATTTCTTATTTTTCCAATTCCACCAGCTGCTTTTGAGTACAATGCAAATCATCTTTCAGGATACTACTAATTTCAACTGTGTTCTTGACAGAATAAAATGCTGACATTTTGGTGTAGTTTAGGAAGAAAACAGCAGTAAATCTGCAGAACTAAGGCTAGAAGCAAGTAGGGTAGAAATTGGAACTCTATATAAAAAGTAGGGTTTAGGTAAAACTCTAGTTGAATTAATTCTTTTTTACAGCTTATTTATAGTAGGGTTACAATAAAAGCTTTAATCCCAGCTGTAGATTGAACTTATAAAGAAAACTTATAATCCTAGCTATACATATATAGGAACATGTCTAATAATTATTAAAATAAATACTGAAATGATAGAATACTAAAATATTAGTTCCAGCGTCACAATTTGATGAAGTATTCTGTTCGTTTTTGGACACCGATTATCTGTTCAGAAAAATTTTCAATTGTAATCAACCCAAATAACAAGTACAGAGACATTTGATGAGAAAACAGTGTAGATGTTAGCCAGTCATAGTCCTGGATTCTTCATCCTTCTGATATGGTTGTACATTGTAGATGCTAGTTTTTATGTCAAGACATTCTGGGCAAAGAGGACCTATGACAGTAAAACGTTTCTTCTGCCAGCTATTTTGCAGGGTGAAAATGATACTGCTCCGAGTGAACATGTATTGGGGCCAAACAGTGGCAAAAGATCGTATACTTTGTTTCAGGGTCATTCAGGCCCGGTTCATTCAGCCACTTTTAGCCCCCTTGGGGATTTTATTTTGTCTTCTTCAGCAGATACAACAGGTATATTCTCCTGGATTATCATTTCATTTTTATCTTCTTCTGCATGCATAAATGCTCTTTTGTTAATAGTTTTTTTACTGTATATTTTCTTTTCGGAATGATACTACACTGCTCTACTACAGTTCGATTATGGAGCACAGAACTCAATGCAAATCTTGTTTGCTACAAAGGCCATAATTACCCTGTCTGGGATGTTCAGGTATAAACTGGACCTTCTGCACATCATCTTGATTTGATTCTGTTGTTTTACTCTTTCCCTTGTCTTTTAATGACCATGATGAAATTGAGGAAGAGTATGGCGGAGATTTCCATAAAACTTCATGGTCATGCATCTCATACATTCTTCCTAATCTATTGGTGTGCAGTTCAGTCCCGTGGGACATTATTTTGCCAGTGCTTCACATGATCGCACAGCAAGGATTTGGTCTATGGATAGGATACAGCCTTTGAGGATAATGGCAGGTCACTTGTCTGATGTTGATGTAAGCAGCTTTTGCATTCTATTTATTTGTCTGGTTGTCTGGAATCTGGATAAAACAAAATCGTTCTTGTTATTAAAATGGAAGAAATGGGTGAAATTCTTTCTTCAAGTCAACCTCCCTCCACAAATTGGTGTTTTCTCCAAGGACAAAGCTATCATGTTGAGCTTGCTTTATGTATAATATTAAGTCAGCAAATTTAGATAAGTGCATTACTCCTTTTGTTTTCTAATTTTGCAATGTTAATTATATTTGATTGGATTGCATATATTTCAGTGCGTGCAATGGCATGCCAACTGCAATTACATTGCCACTGGCTCCAGTGACAAAACAGTTCGACTGTGGGATGTACAGAGTGGGGAGTGTGTCCGCATTTTTATTGGTCATAGGAGCATGATTTTGTCATTGGCCATGTCACCTGATGGTCGATACATGGCATCTGGTGATGAAGATGGCACTATCATGATGTGGGACCTCTCAAGTGGCCGCTGCATATCGCCTATGATGGGACACCATTCATGTGTATGGTCACTTGCCTTCAGGTGCAAATCCTAGACACTTCACGAGATTTCCAAAGCATTTCTTAGACTTGATAAAGTTCTATTTATTGATTGCTAGATTACTGACCCAATCTGCTATTCTCTTGTCCTAATGTCAGTTGTGAAAGTTCCCTTCTTGCTTCTGGTTCGGCTGATTGTACTGTAAAACTATGGGATGTAACTACAAGCACAAAGCCCGCAAAGACAGAAGAAAAGTAAGTTTTCCTGTAGAAGTAGGCTCATAACATGTTTCTCTTCTCTTAACTATTTCTTTTACGGGGACATTTACAGTATGTGTTTCTTGTAATCAGCAAAAGTGGACATACACACAGATTGAGATTGTTAAAAGCTTTGCCAACGAAGTCTACTCCTGTTAGCACTTTGAGGGTAACTTGTCCAAATGCTCAAATTCTTCGACTTGATTTTTCTTCCTTATTTGTGCCTTTTGATATTGGTCTTTCAGTACATAACCTTTGTACCATATTCTCGGAACAGTTTTCGCGTAGGAATCTCCTTTTCGCTGCTGGAGCCCTCTCTAGAAGTCAGTGACCACTATTAAAGCTTGATGTGACTGACTAGGACTTGACCAACTGGAAGTGGTGCGAGTTTCCCTCTGCAAGGCCATCATCACTTGACATTTAACTTGTAATAAAATCAAAATTGCTGTACGATCTTGATGAGTTATGACACTCAATTTTTTCCTTTTCTTTTAGCTTGGCACATGGTATATTTAGCAATTTGCAAGGTTGTTCATCGACATCCACTTTCAAATTTTTTCCCCATTTTTCCAAGCAGTCTCCTTGCTTCATGTGCCCTGTCGCGCTCTTAACTTGATTTCCAAGTGTCTGGCCTGGTCTGTGTAGCAACTTGTCACGTCATATATTTCTAAATTTGTCTATCCATAGCTTGAGTAAACTATAAAATATGGAGATTCCAAATCATAAAAGTTAAAGCCAACGAATTCGACAGGATCAACAAGTACGCCCTCATCCATGTGATCAAGCTTTTCTTTTTAATCATCACAATCAATAAAGTCAAATACCAGTCATAATCTCATAAATTGCACCAAAACAACTTGATAAAATCCTTGGAGGTTGCGTACATTTTATGTCGTCCTTATTTTTCTACCCGAGAAGATAATTATCTATTCCGATGATGACCCCACAATATCTTATAGCCTAATTTGTGCGTCCGTTGAAACCCTTTTTAAAAAAAAAATTTGAAATCATGAGCACCGTAATGCTCTGTTCTCAATAAAACAGAACTTCCCGCAAACAGTACAGATAACGGTACAACCTCCTGGAAGAAGAAAACAGTTTGGATTTGGGAATCATCCCTGTATTTTCCCGCCATAGCACTTTTTCTCCACATATCGCCATACAAGTTTATGCACCAAAACAAACTCAGGCACTACAAAACATAAGGTATGTCACATTTCTGGTTATTTTTTCCCCCAAGATCTAGTAAAAATGGCGTGTAATTTTTCCATGCATCTCTCCTTCCTTTCCATGCAAGACCTTTGAAGGCTTTTGAAGCCGATGCTTGCCGGGGCACTGGTGAAACCTTGAGTCCCTGTATCTGCGCAAGTTTCATGTAAGCAATCAATATCTGCTTGCCATCTCTTTCGTAATAGAACGATAAACATGTACTTGAAATTTGTTGATGGGAGAAAATGTCTGCTGCTGCTGCTTTCTATTATTTCAAAATGATTTCAGTGTTGACACCCACCTGTTATTTTTGGTCTGTGGTTATCTTGTTGGTAGAGGTAGTGAAACCCTAGACAAATTTCTCTGTAATTGACAGGAAAAGTTGACCAGGAAGTAGGCATAAGATAATCTTTTTGATATAAGCAGGGAGGAGACAATATTTATTTTTCTTAACATATGCCTTCGAGAGAGAGCTTTCATTTCAGCCATCAGATTTTTGACAACCCCCAGAGAAAAATGTTCAAAATGAAAAAACCAACAGCAGACCTTGATATTTCAAGTCAAATTGCCAGCAACTAAGAATTAACATCTCCTGCAAATTATATGCTGATCTGGGGCATCACAATCCCGCGACCATTCAATTTAGGACTAATCAAAACATAGAATTCGAATTCCATAGATTACGAACACATTGCAAACAAGGAAACCTTTGACCCCAACAATCACTACCTCGTACGCCTGGTTATAGCTTAATCCGGACTGCTAGTATTTGATACAATCAGAATTGACTAGACATCATGAACAGCCATTGCCATTTATTTAATAGCATTCCATTGATTGTCTTCAATTCTTGAATTTTCATAAATTGGTTGTTGATATCTGCGAGAACAAAAATCGCTCTAGAGATTAAGACCTTGAAAATGCAGGTAAGAATGAGATAGGTGAAGATTTGAGAGAAAGAGCTTAAGGTTGAAGCCTTGGGAGTTTAATGGCTGATTACAATCCCCCACCCACAAACTATAGAACAAACAAAAAAAAATCCATCAACTAGTTACATGTTACAGTGTTACCTGGCATGCTTTATGGTAATTAGAAGCAAACCAAATCCATCTATGATCATGCTTTTAGCTTACAAGCTGTTCGACATTTAGTTTTCTTAGGTAAGCCAGAGAAGAGAATCAAATGTTATTAATGAAAATTAGAGACTCCAGCTTCCAGGTACATTTCTAGGTTATATTACCTCTAGCATCATCTCCACAGTACCTCCAGGTACATAAGGTAAGCCAGGGAAGTTTTTTAATCATGAAACAGGCACCCCTATCACCAATGGGCCATGGGGCTCCATTATGCTTCCTTTTTTTTTATGTCACTCTCACCATTTGTTAACACATGCAGGCACTTTATAGGGTTAAGGAAAATCAAAGAGACGAAAGGACTTAGTGACTCGGAGGAGAGTTTTTGAACTTTCCAAAAGAAAGTTCAAAGAGGTTCTCTTGTATTTACCAATTCCTAACTTTCCACGTTTTCAGCATGGTGTTGGCCTGTTAAGATGATGATAGGGACAAATCAGCCGATATTCGTACTCGAATGAAAGTCAAAGAAAACTTAAGATGATAAGAATGAATGCAATCATCACATAAATGCCATCACCTGTTACCTTATTTTAAGCTTAGTTAGCATAAATGTAGAAGGTTCGAAGAATCGCAAAATAGTACTCGGGCAGAACAATAATATTATGGTTTCACTAAGAACCATGCACACAACTACAGCACATAATCAAAATACATTGCAGCAGTGTAAAATCAGCAAGAAATTGCAAAATTATCCACTGAATATAACAGCTTATGTTCATTTCGAGCAGAATATCATGCTTATGTATTATACATTTTGCTACAATCCACTAGAAAACATGCATTAATAGGCAGCAAACATAGGAAAATATGTTGAAATGTTGTTGAGACCCATGTCCCTATATCCTTGTGAGCTTTTCATATTAATTAGAAAATCGAAATCAATGAAACATGTTGAAAGCATACCTCAAAGAGAATCTAACCTTAAAATTCCTTCGGATACCGAATGAACATTCCAAATTCAGTTGGCACAAAGTCAGAGGTTCCCCGGCTCTCTGTTGATTCTACATACAAGTGAAGGCCGAATTTTAGAGTTTTATAAATAGGGAGCAAACATGGGAAAATATGACGACGAATATGGCAATGAACTACAGTTAAGGACTGTAGAGAGCATGTAACCTTTGACGGAGTTGAATTTTGTGGAGAAGAAGCTTGTTTGAAAATTTAACAGTGATTGAGATGTATAGAGATCATAAATTTAAGAATTTCATGGTGCATAAACTCACGGCTCGTAAATGCTAGAATCAACAGAAATTTCCTGAAGAAGGTGCCTTCATACAATCTATGATGACTTCTAAGTCATGCTCTTCTTCAAATCAATTCGGGACCCTTTTTTTATAATTTTATCTATACTATTATGTACGAATTTATAGGTATTATCAGAGAAAATTTGTAGTGCAATGATTGAAAAGTAAAAGAATTATATCAAATGACTTCAGTAAAATTCAACTAAAAAATGGAATACAAGATCACATGTACGTGTCACTATGTTATGTTTGTGCCATGTTGTAATTAAGATCAGATAAGGCTTCTGGCTAAGTGTTACACATGCATGAATAGTGCCATGCATGTAAACAGAAGGTCCTAAGATTTATGCATGCATCCAACACCGATGTATCTGCAAGTGTGCGTGAAGATTTCACTACATCCTATCACCCATAAAAGAGGTGCAAAGCTAATGTATAATCCAAGATTAGCTATCAAGTAAATATTTTCACTTGTCCAAGTGTGTGATCACTAACCTTAAGCAATCTCCCTTGTCTTGAGGTGTCACTAGGATCGATGCCATAAGCCGAGTGAGACCTTAGGACATGCATCCTATTCATGCATGTATAACCATTGCCTATAACTTTATTTTAACCTTGACCACTCGAAATATTATAAAAAATCATACATCTGTTGTCGTATTCTTTTTTAAAAATAAAAAAAACGTAGAAGCCGAGAAAAATATAAAATTTGTAGATGAATGTTACACATTTTCAAATTTAAAATTACAAAATATAAGTAGAAGTTATGAAACTTAAAGCAAAATATAATTTTTCTGCCTTTTCTCTGTAACGAGGACTTGAAATCACTCATTGACTTCAAGCTACTATAAGAAGCCACACAATGTCTAAATCACTAATTACTCGAATTAAGAGTAACAAAAGCTACGAGGGTCATCTGTTCAGGCTACTTGTACCAATCCTAAAGTTGAATGTGATCATCAGCAGAGCTAATCTTTTATCCTTCCTAGCTAAAACCATACCCCCCCACCCCACCTTCTTCTTTTTTTTGGCTTTCCTCCATGATAGGCTGGTCAATTCCCCATCTGATGATCTAGTTAATTCATACAAATCCTCGAGCTACCTGTTTTCGAAAGGTCGAGAAAAAAAAATGAGATCGCAACACACCTCTTTCAATATGGTATAGAAAATAGACGATTGCTAGAGTGCAATTTTCTTTATCTTTATTAATTTAATGATAGCAACAATATCAAAATTATTAAACGTCTTTTTAAATTCCTGCTGCTTCAAACACTTTCCTTATCCTTTACGAAATCCTTTCTAGTGTCACGAAATATAAATTTTATAAGCACCGGTTCACACGCCATCCACATCACAAGAAAAGGTTAGTCTTGTCTTCATTTCCTTTATCACTTAATGTATTATATGATGGTTGAATTCAAATTTTTACATTTGAATTCTCCAAAACATCAGCATACTTCATGTTTAAGTGCATCCACAGTCAAACAATGTATTCAGCTATTTTTGAGTCTAGCAACTCAGAAAGAACTTCCGACAAGGACCTTACATTTTTTTTAAAGTAAATTCATCATACATTGTATCAGGAAAAACAAGACAACAAAGAGAAGAGAAGACAAAGAAATCTGTGTCAACACAATGTCCACATTCATATAATCATGAGAAGGGCTGAAATGCCTAATTTATGCACCAGCTACCTCAACAACATAAACGAGTAATTCATTTTACTTTCCAGGAAATCCCCAAGCTTTCCAACTAAGATATATTGGTAGAGTAATTAAACCCCAGATTACTCCTAAAATTCTCCCAACAAGCGATGATGATCATGCATCTGGTCCAAGAGGTGATTATGCACGCACATGTAATTCTTAAAGTGGTAGAAGTCTATGCTGGGAACAAATCGAAATGTTGGAAAGAGGTGACAAGAGCTTTCACACGAATTATTTCATGAACTGAACAACTAGAACAGTATCAACTTTAAAATCAAAGAACGAACAAAATGTAAGTGTTCAAGGGAATTGAATAAAAAATGGGTACCTAGTCAAACAATGAGCTATAATTATATTAGACACTCCATGGATCCTTACCGTTAGATCTCTAAAGCAATTGAAGGCCCACGAGTCAACGCACAGAACTATCACATTTCTCATACTCTTGGTGATGACCCTGCCATTATACAAGAAGCAGAATGTTGTATATTGTAATTATAACACAAAATTAGGGATTAAGCACCCTTTCATGAGCATAGAGAAGAGATGATGAATCAAGGTTATATGATTGTTTATAAAACTAGGAATGGATGAAGAAAACAAGAGACAAAAAGAATACCAAGATGCAAGATCTGAAAAATATTATCATGACTTAAATTTTAGCAAGAGTACTGGGTAAAATAAAGTTGAACACAAGATATAGAACCTTCTTTGGCTTTATAGTACACCTTCATTTCCGATCTACTCTCAGCAAGAATCTTGGGACATATCTTGATGTGAATCAAGAATAGAAGAAAAAAGTTGATGATTTAAAAACTTGAAAGCCAGGAACCACAGACCACGTGAGATTTTCGCTCGAATTTGCACTGCAAGAATCACAATTAAAACAAGATGAATATATGATAGATAAAACCATTTAGAAGTTTAAATCATAGTCCTTAAGCAACCATTGAAATACTCTAAGCATAACACATTAAAGACATACATTACAAGCCAAACACTGCATAAAATAAATAGAAGTCAGTGCTATAAATGCTGAAAGCTTGCTACCTGAAGTGCTTTAACCTGTTTTGACTAGATTTTGTCTACTTCGTGATAAATGAGTTGACCATCCCATGCCTATCTGCAAAAAGCTAAAAAAAAAAAAGAGCACAGCAAGGAGCAACTATGGATGTAGAAATTTCATATTTCTGGAAAGAAATCACTACATGCGATAATTTAAAGATTTCATGTCTCTTCTTTTGTTCTAAGAGCATCACATGCACTTCAAATCAAAAGACGAAAACTATAAAACAAAACCCATTTCCAAGAGCCAATGGAAAATGATCAGATCAGTTTTTACTAAGAGCAAGCAAAAGACGACTCACCACAAATCCCTTCTCCATTAATACAAGAAGCAACCCTATTTGTAGCTAGACTAGGGTTTTGAAGGAAAACCCATTTTCACAAACAGTATAAGATAAGATTCAGGTGAAGACAAGGTCAAATCAGATTCAAATCTCGAGTAGATAATAACATAATCGCATGCGCAAGAGAAAGAGCAAAAGAAAAAGAAAAGGAGGGTGTTTGGCTTTGCAAAGAGATACTCGAAAAAATTAGCAAGAGAAAACGTGAATGAAATGGTCCCATGCTATATATATACTACCCTACATAGTGTTTTGCCGCTATAAATTGCACAGTAATCTGGCTTAAACTCCATCAAAAGCCACGCTATTATACTAAACTATAATTTAATACATCAGAAACTAATCAAGATTCAAACGCAAAAAAAAAAAAAAAAAAAAAAAAACGAAACACAAATTGGATACCTTGCTGCTGCTTCTCCATTTTTTGCCTACTATACACCACCATCTTCATCTTCCAGGAGCCTTTTTTGTTTGGGTTTGTAAAGAGACGTAAAAGATGAGAAAGAAAGGAATTTCTGGAGCAAAAAACAGGCCGAATTCCGGCTCTGGAAGCTGACAGAATGAGAAGTGAGCACGCAAAAGCAATGGTATAGATTTATACAAATATGCCTCTGTGTGCTCACTCTCTTCTGTCAGTTTCTAATTTCCAGAAGAAGAAAATACAAAAAAAAAAAAACAAGCGAAACCCTTTTTTTTCCTGGATCAGTTCATGAGTGAAAGATATAGCTTACCAAAAAATGGAAAGAAAAGAAAGAAATTTAGCACAAAATGCGTAGAAGAATTCAGTCAGATCTGAGAAACAAGTGATACCCTTTTAAGGAAAGTTGCCAAAAGATCTACCTACCATTGATCACCTCTCCTTTTGGTGTTAAAACACAAATCTAAGAGATTTACATGCACCTGATCGGATCCAATTGTTTTCAGCTGTTTAAGTAGATGGAATTCATTTGATTTGCTTGGAACACGATTTAAAATTATAAAATTCATTTCACTTGAGGTAACTTGAAGTGATGAAAACATATTGTTTATGGAATTAATTAATTTGTTATTATCTTAAAAAAAAAATATTTCAAGTATACGTTGAAGAGAAAAGAGAGAAGAGTGCTAATGAAATTAGTTTTAAATGGAGTAATTCTGAAGCAAATTGCATCTCTTTTACTGTAAATTGTAAGTGTAAATCTACAAAAGAAGATGTTGTTTTAAAACAATTTTGTTTTTACTCAAATCATAAATTTCGAAAAAGCTTACTAGGGTTTCTATCTCTTGATCTATAACAAAAATCCAAGAAAACAGGCAATAATTAAACAAAAATTACCACAAAAATGGAATTCAAGAAATAACCCTTGTTGTTTCTTCTCTCTAACTTCTCTCTACTTCCACACACACTCACTTCACCAGAAGGAAGGAAGTAGATAGGAGCTAAAACTTGCTTGGCTTTTAATAGGATCGCATCACTTTCTTGCTTTCTTTCTCTCTCTATCATGCAGGATGAACAGGTGTCGGTGACACATAGACAAGTGTCCTTTCCTCTTACAAAATCTACCAGTTTGTGTTGACGCACGCCCAACCACTCATAAAACTTGGAGTGGTTTTCCAACCACAAGATTTTTACCCAAAAAAAACAGCAAAACCCTACAAGGAAAGTAAAGAAAAACTAGGGTTGGGTTTGTTTTGTCTTCTTGTTTGGATTTTGTGCGTTCGTCGGCTTGCCTTCTTGGGTTAAATTAGGGTAGATTCTATAAGAGAGTACGGTGCACGAAGCTTTTTCGAGAAGGTAAAAGGAAAAGAGAAGAGGCTTTTGATTGGTTGGTGGAGATTGTTTCAAGAGGAAGTACGTACGTATGTGTTGCTTTCATTGAGGCCAAATTAAGACCTTTGATAGATTTATATATAGCCGTTCGATTGGACTTCTTTTCAAACTCATTTCCCAGCCGTTTGATTGTCATAATCGTGGGTCCACTGGTAGGATAATGTCTTCTTGGAAATGGGGCTTCATGCGACTGCGTCATTGAGGGAGGAGATATAGGCTAATGCTATTGGTTTTCTGGGGGTTTTCTCTCTCTATAAAAAGCCTTCTTTTGCATCTGTTACAACCCTAACATGGCAGCAAGCATGCCACCCATTTAATAAGTCCTCTCTTCGTTAGCTACTCTGGGCCAGTTTATTGTATACATCACTCATGGTGGCGAACACTGGATGCCTCCAGGAACCTTTTCTCCGTTTGTTTTTGTGTAATTGGAGCTGTGTTTTGCCACAATAATTACACGTTCAAAG
>Ga0325405_1006759_pt1 | contig 11575 bp, 11 predicted proteins | sample PopdelMetagenome_21_FD_205663 | JGI IMG/M metagenome (GOLD analysis project Ga0325405, IMG submission 205663) | Populus deltoides microbial communities from Bellville, Georgia, United States - Xylem-Control-R2 | ecosystem: Host-associated > Plants > Phyllosphere > Stem > Wood/Secondary xylem...
GTGTGGACATATCCGAGGCAAGCAGGGGTAACGATATTGCAAGGACCGTTGAAGATAACAAAGATAAATCTGAAGACAAAGCTGAGATCAATGGATAGAATCACCAATCATAGAAGCACTGAAACACGAGCAAGTGACGGCTATACGGAGTCAGCTTGAGGTAGTATATATATAATGGAAAATATGTAACCTATCTGTCCAGAAGCAGGTTACGTTTTTTATTTTATTTTATTTTTCCCTGTAAAAATTTACACCGAAGGAGTTAAAATGCCATTAGTTGTCGAGCCACTCTGACAACAACTGACAGGGTTAAAACGTTAGTGTATCTCATTCTCCTCAATATTGCCGATTCTCCAGTGTTGCTCTTTGTAAAGTAAATAGAAAGTTTTCCTGTGAATCAGATCACGTCTCAACATTTTTCCTGCATACACAGATGATACATATTTATGCATGCATATTTGAGCATATACCTTTTTTCATTTGATTTACGAAACATTAGTCCTGATCCAGTGTCGGAAAGAGTGTAGAGGGCTTTTATAAATCATTTCTGGTATCTATCTTCGTAAGATACATCAAAGATTAACCGTGATGGTAAAGGGTTTGAAATCTACATAGCAGGTCTCGAGTTCGAATTAAGAAATATATCTCTTGTAAGAACCTGAAACAGCCGGAATTTTACTCGCTTCCCTAGACTCAAAAAATATGCTTTCTGAAAAGTAAGGTTTTCTCGAATAAAAAAAAAAAAAAATCTTAAGCAATCTTTTAATTAAGTGTTGCATAAAGAAAATCAGAGATAATAATGAGTCAAGTCAAAGTTATCCATTCAGATTTTTTTTTTTAAAAAAATTATCTATAATTTGAGTCCTAGATGCTGAGCTTGAGTGAGAGATTTGAGGAATTAGTTAAAAATTCAAATTCAAATTTCTTATCTTACACACATAAATAACAACAATCAGCTAATTCAAAATAACTTTTAAAAATATTATCCAAATGTTGTCCTTAACCTTTTTTTTGTTTTGATTTAGATCTTAAATCTAAATTTGTGCTGGTAATATAGTCATTCCATCAAGTTCGATAGCAAATGCCTCTCTCTTATCTAATCACTTGATCAGGAGTGCTGGTAAAATTAAACTGAAGGACTATATTGCCGGTCAAAACATGGGATTATTACCTAAATCAAAATGAAGAAAAAAAAAAGAATCAATCTACTCTTGACCGAGATTTCAGGATGATATTTAACTAGTTAATCTTCATTCAATCCAACCTTACAATTCATAGCTGATATCCTAGCTGAAAAACTCATAACAAAAGTGACTAACTAAACTCACAATCATGGCTGGTTTATCCATGGCTGAATCAGGTGGTGGCCGAGACTTGCCTTCCAAGCTTACATGGCAGGTCTTCATTTGCTGCATCATTGCAGCCTCCGGTGGTCTCATGTTTGGTTATGATATTGGCATTTCCGGTGCGACTCATTTTCCGTGTTTCGTTATCTTTGAGATTTAAGCATTCAAATTTGTAGCATTAAAAATCTTCCTGTTGTTTTTATATATGTTTTTGTAGGAGGAGTGACGTCAATGGATGATTTCTTGCAGAAGTTCTTTCCGAGTGTTTATCTCAAGAAGCACGAGGCAAGAGAGGATAACTACTGCAAATATGATAACCAATTTCTTCAGCTCTTTACATCTTCACTCTACCTTGCAGCTATTGTTTCTAGTTTTATAGCCTCTTTCTTTTGCAAGAAATTCGGCCGAAAACCCACTATTCAAGCCGCTTCCATCTTCTTTCTTGCTGGAGCCGTTTTAAACGCTGTTGCAGTGGAACTTGGCATGCTGATTGCTGGAAGGATTTGTCTAGGTGTTGGAGTTGGATTTGGCAACCAGGTATGCAGTTCAATCCGTAAACCAACTAGCTTTCCATTTTTCCAGATTTGTTCTTCATTCTCTTTTCAATTTATGTACTATCTGCTGCTTTCTATTAGTTCTTACACAGAGAAGGTGAATGCAGGCGGTGCCTTTGTTCATATCAGAAATCGCACCAGCAAAATATAGAGGAGGCCTTAACATTTGTTTTCAGTTGCTAATCACAATAGGCATTCTGATAGCAAATCTGATCAATTATGCTACTTCAAAAGTGCATCCTTATGGCTGGAGAATTTCCCTAGGGTGCGCTGCTGTGCCTGCTATAATTCTCGCCATTGGATCTCTTGTAATCATGGAAACCCCCACGAGCCTTTTAGAGCGGGGAAAGAATGAAGAAGCTCTGCGTGTTTTAAGGAAGATTAGAGGTGTTGACAATGTAGACAAAGAATATGCAGAGATTTTGAATGCTATTGAATTGGCCAAACAAGTCAAACACCCTTACAGAAATCTCATGAGTCGGTCTAATAGGCCTCAACTTATTTGTGGCACTGTTCTTCAATTCTTCCAGCAGTTCACTGGAATCAATGTTGTGATGTTTTATGCCCCAGTGTTGTTTCAGACTATGGGTTATGGCACTAATGGGTCACTACTATCAGCTGTAGTCACTGACTTGGTCAATGTACTATCCACATTGGTTGCAGTTTTTCTTGTTGATATTATTGGAAGAAGGGTTTTGCTCATAGAAGCTTGTCTTCAGATGCTTGCTGCCCAGGTAAGCAAAACAGACAGTTGACAATATTTCTGAGCTTGATCTGCATTGTTTAGTTATTTCTGACTCTGGTCGTTGTTCCTTTTCTTCTTTTGTATGTAGTCCATAATGGGAAGGATTCTTGCTGTGCATTTGAAATCTGCCAATATCATGCCGAAAGGTTCTGCAAAGCTTGTGGTCATCTTGGTCTGTGTATTTGTGTCTGGTTTCGCGTGGTCATGGGGTCCTTTGGGCTGGTTGATTCCCAGCGAAATCTTCCCTCTGGAAACAAGAAGTGCTGGTTTCTTCTTCGCTGTTGGCATGAACATGTTTTGTACCTTCCTTGTTGCTCAAGCATTCCTCACCATGTTATGCCACATGCGATCTGGGATTTTCTTCTTCTTCGCTGCCTGGATTGTTGTCATGGGTATTTTTGCTATCTTCTTTCTTCCTGAGACGAAGGGGATCCCAATTGACGAAATGAATGAAAGGGTATGGAAGAAGCATTGGTTCTGGAAGAGGTACTATGAGGATTCTGATATTAACAAGAGAAGCCAGGAAATTCAAGATAAATCAGAGGGAGAATCATTAGAATAAAATGCGTTGTTTAAATTAATCTCTTTATAGTATCATCGTTTTCCTTTGATCTTGTTCTCTTTTTTAGGACACTTTATAAGTGGGTTTCCTGTTGTTTTCTTCTTCCTGTTAGCCGAGATAGAGGCATTTGGTAAAATTATAAATAAAATCTTTTAAAATATTTAAGAAATATTTTTATTATTATTTTTATGTATATCTAATATGAGCAATTTTTATTTTGTATACAAAACTTTTTATTAAATAAAGATAATTTTTATTTTATAAAATGAGAAGGATTTTTTTTATTAAATGTGAGCTGGGGCTATTGCCCAAGTTGTAGATATAGCTCTGCTGTCTGTCATAGATCATCGAAACAATTTCATACGCCAATTACCCCTCTGAAATTGGGCCTTTTGTTCAGGGCTCCAAATGGGCCTATGCTGCTGTTTGGATCACTTGCTGGATCTTGACAGATTCATGCTGTTGCCATCAGTGGTAAATTTCCAGAATTCAATAATTGTAGGTTTATTGTAGATTATGCTTTTCAAGTGCTCCCAGAGCCAACCATCATAAACTTGATTTTGACATCAAATATGGCACAGTGGTATATGATCCCTTTTCAGTGCATGGGAATTGAATCTAATGTTCGTGTTTAATTTGACATCAAATCTAATGACGCCATTGAAGAAGCAGTGGGAGAGGAAACCAAAGTGATTTATGAGAAAAATCCGTCACCAGACACCTTAGCTGGCCAAGATCTTTCTTATGCCATTGAAACTGTAGGTGAAGCTCCTTATGCAGATTTCAGTGGTGGCAATCCAGAGCTTGTGATCCCCTCCACTGGAGCTGATACAATAAGCTCGGTCGCTGATAAATTAAATCCCCACGTTGGTTGTTCTGGTATCTGGAAGACCTTTGGTTATAGAGCCATGGCTCTCGGAAAAGATAGATGGTTTAATGGCTGCTTGGTTGCCTGGAACTGAAGGATGAATTTAGCGGAGAGCTGCCAGTGACATGATTTAGAAAGGTTGAGCAATTGCCGACCAATTCCAGAGATAATTCATAGGAACCTCAATCTTGATTCGGCATTGCGCTAACATGCAAGGTGGACAATTCTTTTGACTGAATAAATTGAAAGATAAGATAGGCCTAAGGTCCAATATTTTGAGCCTAAAAAGGCAGCGAACAGGGGATCTATCATCAAATGCCTTAAACCAGGATGCAAATTCTCGGTGGCCCATGTTCGTATTTTCTCCAAGTGGTTCCACCGTCTCGATAAACAAGAGAGAAAGATAATAGAGAGGACAATAATAAAGTGAAAATCTCTGTCAAGAAAAGAGAAGGGAGTTCAGAAGACTATGAATTGCAGCATCAGATTCGCAACCAAAGTAATCTATCATGGTATATTCCTCTTATTCAACCATTTGCTTTTGTCCCATATGCCTCTAATTGTGGTATTGGGGTGGGAATTAGACATTAATGCTAAGGGTATAATGCATCTTCTGCTTTCCTTCTTTTCACTAATGTGTAAAATAAGTCCTCAATAAGTAATCTATTCGCTCTTCTTTTCATTGATGTTATGGATATAATGCATCTCTGAGGACTGGATAAGCTGTGTGGGGAATCAAAATTACTTCGGCAGGTAACCTCACGAACCTTTTCAACATGTAGCAATGTAGAATTAGACAAAACTTACTTGTAATGAAAGAATTTGATCTCTTGTTTGTGGATTAATTACTTCATTATCATTTTAATTACTAGAACTAAAATGATATTTTATAGAACGAATATCTTTGTAAATGTTATCAAATTAATAAAGAGAGTCCAAAACAAGAGAAGAGAAAAAAAAACTATATTTTTTCAACAATGAAAACTATTTTTTTCATATAAATTATGTCCCTATTTTTTCTAAATACTTTGATCACTCTCATTCTTTATGAATAAATTCGGTCTAACTCAATAACCAACGAGTTAGAAAACTAGAGCTGCATTTATATCCGAAAGATTATCAAGTATATTTCAACTAAAACCATTCCGAGGAATAAGAATATAGTCGAGAAAATAAAGAGCAAGTAGATAACCGAAAGTTGTAAATAATTGACATAATTTTTGTGGTTGTAAGTGTTAACTTGTAGCCAGTTAGAGCAGCTCTAACCGAACAGCTAAATGAGAAGCCAAACGTCATTTGCCTTTTATTTCTTCATTGTTTGCATTCCAACGGAGGAGCTAAATAAATAGCCAAAATGACTATTTGTTTCCTTAACAGCCATTTCTACATTTAACTGTAGAAATGGCTAAAATGATAGCTGTTGGCCAACTGCTATTTTTATAGCCGTTGGCCAACAATTTTTTTTTTAATATAGAAGAAATTTTCTATAAATACATGAAGAAAAAACTTGTAGTTTTAAATTTTTTTATTGTGCCTCACCCTTCTCTCAAATTTAAAAAAACAAGAATCAATTATTCTTCGGTTAATTATTAACATCGGTTGTGTTAATTAGCTGAAATTAAAAGGTATGCTTGTTTAATTATTGCCTTTTATTTCTTCACTTTTTTATATCTCTTGATTTTTTAGACCTTTTGTTGTTAATTTAATATTTGTGATGAGTTTTATTTCTTTATTATTTTATGTTTTTAATATGGGTTAAGGAAGACAATTTTTATTTATGTTGTTATCTTTGATAAAATTGAGAGGAATTAATAATGGTAGTTGATATTGATAAAAAGATAGAGTTACATATTTAAAATTTATTTTTGATTGTCTGTTTTAATTTGAGGTCAATTATATTTTGTCTTCTTGAAAATGCAATTAAACTTGTATATCGATTCTCTTTTAGTTCCAAAAAATAGTCAAATTGTTATGTTAAAACAAGTAGGAGGCAATGCTTATTATTAATTCGCATGTATGAAAACTACAAAATTGCTAGACATTGAATGTGAGCTTCTTTTACACTCTCTTATAAGGTTTTAACTTGATTTTTTTTTAATGTAGATGGATTCAAATTTTTCAAGCTCTTTTACCAACTTTCTTATGAGTGAGTCAGAAGATATTCTTTCTCAACCAAGTGATTGTAATCAATCAATTGATGACTTAACATGCTCGAATTTAAATGTCCATTCGGCAAAAAAATCACAAAGAAGTAAAAATTTCTCACCAGAGGATGATTGTTTACTTGTCTCTGCATGGCTAAATACAAGCAAGGATCCAATTACAGGAGTTGAACAACAAACAAAACAGTTCTGGGCTCGCGTATATGCTTACTTTGTAGAGAATGGAGGAAACTTGAATAATCATTCACAAATAAGCATCTCAAGTAGATGGCACGAAATAAATAGAGAAGTCGGTAATTTGTTGAATTTGTTACTCAAATTGAAAATCGTCAGCAAAGTGGAATGACCGAAGAATCAAGGGTAATGTTAATATTTATTTCTATGTTAAATTGTTTAACATATATTTTAACATTATTTAATTTATTTATTTTTTTTACCAGATTAATGATGCTCGGCAAATGTATGCTTCTTGCGTTGGCAAACGATTTCAACTAAAACATTGTTGAGTTATCTTAAGAAAAGAACCCAAATGGCAATTTGAGCGTGCAAGTCAACATCAAAGGTCAAACAAGAAACAAAAAGGTCATGTCAATGCAAGTCCGACTTCATCAACTCCATCTACCCCTGATTCTGTTAGTTTAGGAGAAGATAGTGAACCATTGATTTATCAAGATAGACCAATCGGTCAGAAGGCTGCAAAGGAACGACTTAAACGTAGACAAGGAAAAGATAAAGTTGGGGATGTAACTGTAACTAATCTCTTACAACAATTCAGGGATACTCTAGTTGAAATTAAGGATAAAAAGAAACAAGACAGGAAAATTATGTTAGAGCAATAAGCCATAATGATTCAACAAAGTCAAGAGAAACAAGAATTGGACAGGATTGAGAAAGAAGAACAAATTATGAAAATGGATATTTCTAATTTGGATCCAATTTCTGCAGCGTATTTTCAAAATAGAAAGTTAGAAATTATGCAAAAGAGGGGTTTTGATTTTTAATTAACTTTGATTGATTTATTGTAATGTAATGTATTTTTAATTAAATATGTAGAAAATTCTTAGTTATTTTAAATACGTTGTTATGAAATTGATATTAATTCATAATATTTTTTTAAAGTTCCTCTAACACTTAAAAATAACAAGTAGGATTAATTAACTTAAAAGATAACAAACATAATGGAAAAAAAAAACATAAAAAAACTTGAAAATTATGATAACATAAGAAGTTCAAATCTAAAGATTCTACTCGTTGTCATATTATTTCCACAAATGTTCAATCAAATCTTCTTGTAGTTGAGAGCTAATTGCTCTATCCCTAATTTGATTATGAGTTTGAAGAAAATCATGTAGTTCTGGTATTTCACCATGTGACACTGATATAAAGGAATTGACTTCATGTTCATGGTCAAATTCAAGGTTCATTGCTCCTTCATCCTCAATAATCATATTATGCATTATTATGCAAGCTTTCATAATATATGCAAGCGTTTCTTCATCCCAGTATCGAACAGGTCCACGTACAATTGCAAAACAAGATTAGAGCACCCCAAATGCACGCTCCACATCTTTTCTTGCAGACTCTTGCTTACTTGCAAAATATTTTCTCTTTGCTCCTAATGGTCTTGGGATTGTCTTAACAAAGGTTGACCAATTAGGATAAATCCCATCTGCTAAATAGTATCCCATTGTATATTCATACCCATTAATTGTATAATTGACAAGAGTAGTACGACCTTCAGCAAGTGCAGCAAAGATAGGTGACCGATCAAGAACATTAATATCATTTAATGATCCAGACATTCCAAAAAAGGCATGCCATATCCAAAGATCTTGTGAAGCCACCACCTCTAGAATTATAGTTGGTTTACGATAATGACCAATATACATCCCATGCCATGCAATTGGTCATTTCTCTCATTTCCAATGCATAAAGTCAATGCTCCCTAACATCCCTGGAAACCCACGCTGCTCTCCAATTGATAATAATCGACAAATATCAGCCTCGTTTGGTGCCCTTAGATACCAATCACCAAAAACTTCTACGATTGCTTTGACGAAAGCTCTAAGACTTTCTATCGTAGTGGTTTCTCCAATTCGAAGATATTCGTCAGTAAGATCTGCAGGAATACCATATGCAAGTATTCTGTGAGCTGCAATTATCTTTTGAAGGCAAGATAAACCAAGAACACCAAGAGCATCTGTCCTTTGTTTGAAATATGGATTATGAGCTTCCACTGCATTTGCGATACGAAGAAAAAGACGACGACTCCTCCTAAATCTTCTTTGAAATTGACTTTCAGTGAATTTAGGATTTTCTGCAAAATAATCATTATATAACCTTAACTCACCTTCCTTTCTATTACGATTGACAATATTGTGACCAGGAATAGAGCCACGATACCCTGTTCTCCGCCCTTGATTATTCAATTCTTCTTCAGCAATCACAGCAGTAGCAACTTGAAAAGCCAACACAGGAGTGTCATCATCAAAATCAAAAGCATCATAAAAATTAAAATTGGAATGATTCATGATGAATTTTAATGAAATATAACTAAGATTGGAGAGAAGAAAATGATGAGAAAAAATGTTAAGATATATGAGAATATTTATAGATGCACTATTTTTTCGAATTGTAAAATCTTAGAATGTTGGCGGTAATTTTTTCAAAATTTAAAATTTTAAAATTTAAAATGTTGGCGGTTATTTTTTCAAAATTTTAAAATTTAAAATGTTGGCGGTTATGTTGGCGGTCATTTTTTCAAAGTTTGAATTTGAATTTACTTTTAAAAAATTAAATTTTTAACAATAACATATAAAACTTGAAATTAAAAATATTCATATAAATAAATTTTAAATTTAAATTTAAATTATATTTTTTAACTTTCATATTACTTCATTAATTTTATATTACTTTTATAAATTACTCATATTAATTATATAATTAATAACATCATAATTATATTATATATAAAATATCTAAATTAGTTATATAATTATATTAAAATTAATTTAACATGAAATATATTAAAATATAAATGGCTTTTCTAAATAGCTTTTACCATTGGAATGTACATAATTTAAAAGACTATATTTATACTATTCAAAAAGTTATTTTTTTCATTTGGCTCTTCAATATAACATTTTTCATTGGAGATGCTCTCGACTGAAAGAGGAATAAAGTGAATGGAGGTGCTTTCATATGCAAGTTGCAGGGAGGTTTCTCCTCCTTTAGAAAAAGCAGAGTGGCTATTTTTGAGAAAAAGCTAACAGGACTGGCCATTTTGCTACCAACAACACTGAAACTGTAGCACAAGAGCTCATGGAATTCGATCATGCTACCTGCATATGCTGTCTTGTATTGGATGGGTTGGATTGAATGACAGCAGCTATATGCCGAGGTAAATGGATGGTTACTGGGCTCTCATTATGTTTCCTCCATTAAAGCAAAATCAAATGCCTATCGTAGTGCCAAAAATGTAAGAGTAGCAAACGCTTGGTTTTAACAACAGTCATTCTATGTGGTCTACTTGATGGGTAGAATCAAGTTTTTTTTAATAAAAAAAAAATTAAGCATGAATTCAAAATTTTATATATATTGACATTGTTTTAAAATATTAATAAGATGATGTATTGGATGATATTTTTTTAAAATATTGAAACAGTGACATATTAGATTGATTTGGATTAACTTGTTAAATACGCGACTCAGATTATAAGATAATAATAACCCTACAGAAATCAAATAAAAATAAATCATGAATGTCAATTCTTAATCAATCCAATGTTGAATGATAACATTAAAAAACATATTAAATAAAAAAAGATAAAAAAAATTACTCGAGTTAACCTACGACCCAGGTCATGAAATCAAATAACCCCATAAGAAAAGATATGAAGATCAATTTCCAACCAACCTAATATCAAATGATGAAATAAAAAAATAATTAAAAAATAAAATAATCAAAGTCAACCCAAGCTAACTTCTTAAACTCGTGATATAGGTCATGAGACCAAGAAAACTTTATAAAAAGCAATAAAAAAAATCATTAAGCTCCATTTCCAACAGATCCAATATTGAAGGTTGAAATCGATAAAAACAATTAAATCCATGAGATCGGGATAACTCTAAAGAAAGAAAATAAAAAAAAATCACGAAACCATATTCTCAAACAACCTACTATTAAAGGATAAAATTGAAAATAAAAATAAATAAAAAGATTGAGTTGTCAAAGGATGAAATTGAAAAGAAAAGGAGGACTCGAGAAAATAAACCGAGTTAACCCGGGTCAACCTACCAAACCCATGACCCGAATCATGAGATCAGGATAACCTTATAGAAAGAAAATTATTCAATTAAAAAAGGATAAAAAAATAAACATGATCAACCCAAGTCAACATGTCAAACCCACGACCCGAGTCATAAGATCAAGATAATCATATAGTAAGCAAAAAAAAAAAAACACTATGAATTATGAGAAAAAAAAATTACTCGAGTCAACCTAAGTTAACTTATTAAACTCGCGACCTGAGTCATGAGATTAAGATAACAAATAAAGAAAAAATTATGAAGCCCCCCTCCCAATAGATTTAATATTAAAAGTTAAAATTGAGAAGAAGAAAAAAATTCACGAGATCAATATATAACTCAATAGAGAGAAAATAAAAAACAATTACGAAGAACAATTTTCAAAACAACCTAATAAATATCGAATAATGAAATTATAAAAAAAATTGGGTTGCTAAAGAATGAAATTAAAAAAAATAAAAAAATAAATATATAGTATTTTAATAATTAGTATTTAATGGGTGTGACTATTTGATTTAGTCATATTTAAAACGGGTGGTAGAGTTCATGTTTTACCCTTGCCAACTAAAGAAAGTAAAGGGACAAAAAAAACCAATGGAACACATGAAATAAATTGCTGTCAAACAAAATTAAGTTGAAATGAAACTATAAACTCAATAAATGAACTTTATTTTTCCACTTGCATCTCTCAACTGAACTTTTTGATGATAGTTATAGCTCATCTCATTAATCATCATTGCTATGATGATTAACTCAACACAATGAAATGGATGATGAAATCAAAGCCATTACCATCACCATCTTAATGAAAAGAAAAACTTTTTGCCTCTGTGGCCATGATTGATTCACAAGAAGATTATCTGTGTGCCGAGAGAGAGAGAGAGAGAGAGAGAGAGAGAGAGGGATGCGTAACCTACCATGATAGTTGAACAAAAGGGAGTTACTTCACTGAGATTTTATTGCAGAAGCAGTCATCAATCATCATAACCAGGCTGTCTCATTTGGCAGTAGTCAATAATTAGTTCAGTTT
>Ga0325405_1006760_pt1 | contig 11575 bp, 4 predicted proteins | sample PopdelMetagenome_21_FD_205663 | JGI IMG/M metagenome (GOLD analysis project Ga0325405, IMG submission 205663) | Populus deltoides microbial communities from Bellville, Georgia, United States - Xylem-Control-R2 | ecosystem: Host-associated > Plants > Phyllosphere > Stem > Wood/Secondary xylem...
CATCCAATCTAGCCTTGATGTTGTCCTTTGTCTTCCCCTTCACATCCATGACGGTGTTGAAAATGTTCTCAAACATGTTCTTTTCAATGTGCATGACGTCAAGGTTATGGCGGAGAAGATTGGTCTTTCAATAAGGAAGCTCTCAAAAGATACTTTGCTTTACCCAATTATAGGTCAAACCAAAACCAGAAAACTTCTGCTTACCTGATTGGAGACCAAACATAATGTCATCGTATTCTGACACAACATCAAACAATTCTTCACCGGAAAGACGCGGGGGTGCAACATCCTTTTCAACTCTGCCAACAAAGAAATCATTTTTATTCTTTCTATACCTGTGATTTGGTGGCAACAAATAACAATGACAGTAAAAAAAAGAAGCTTTAACCCCGTTTGTTAGCGTGAATGCCTTGTTGTTCTCCATATAGTATGGACATGCTAGCTTTTCATGCGTGCTCAACCAGAAACCATTCCATAAGCTGGGAAATCATTGATAGTCCACATCAAAGCCGCTCTCTTAACAAAATTCTGTTTCCTTGAGATGTCATAAGTCAAAGCTCTAGAGGACCACAACTGCGTCAACTTATCAATCAACGGACGAAGACAAACATCTATATTCCACCCCGGATTGCTCGGACCTGGTATGATCATAGATAAAAACATGAACTCCTGCCTCATACACATCCCCGGTGGCAAGTTATAAACTGTCAGTATGATCGACCAACAAGAATAAAGAGCAGCAAATGACCCAAATGGGTTGAATCCGTCTGTACACAACCTAAGATGCACGTTCCTTAATTTAACTGAAAAGTGAGGATGCACACTGTTAAAGTGTTTCCAGGCTTCACCGTCAGAAGGATGAACCATCACTTCATCAACCGCATGGTGTGATTGGTGTCATGTCATGTGCTCAACAGTCCTTGGTGACATGAATAACCTCTGCAGTCTAGGTATGATTGGGAAATATTTAAGTTTTTTATATGCCACGAGAGTCTTCCCTCTACCAGTTCTGGGTTTGTAATGGGAATGCCCGCATGTTATGCACTCGGTCATCTCAGCATTTTCAAGGTAGTATAACATGCAAAAGTTAGGGCATATATCAATTTTCTGGTATCCTAAACCAAGGGGTTTCATCATGGGCTTAGCAGCATAGAAGTTCTCTTTTAGCCTGTTCCCTTCAGGTAAAATGCTTCTCGCTCATTCAATAATCTTGTTATAACCGGCCTCACTCAACCCGTGATCTGACTTGATGGTGAACACCTGTGCTATGGTTGATAATTTACTGTGGTTCGTGCAGCCATCCCATAATGGTTCATTAGAATCTTTCAACAGATCAAAAAACCTTGCTGCATCTGCATTAGGTTCTTCTTCTACGATTGGACATCCCTAACATTACCTTCACTCATTCTCATTGCATCCATAACCATATTCCTGTAAGGATTATTGTTCTCATTTCCAACTTTATGCATGTTGCTAGCACTAGAAGTTGACCCAACCACCTGTTCTTCCATGCTCTCATCAGGAACAAATAGTTCTCCGTGTGCATACCAACACAGGTAATCCTCCATGAACCTTTTGGTTAGAAGATGCATCGTTACAACATCTTGATGCAGAAACTTTAAATTTTTATACTTCCTGCATGGACACCTAATATCGCCATTAGTAAAATTCCTCGGAATAGATGTTGCAAAATTAATAAAATCCTGGACACCGTTACAATAATCCATCCTCCGCAATCCTTGGAGTGAGTCCCGATACATCCATGAACGATCATCCATGACTTCTATTGAACCTCTATAAAGCATAACAAAAATATTGGTTTTCCCCAACATTATCCAACAAACTAAAACAATACTTATGTTAAATATTCATTATCAATTATCAACTATCAATTATCAACGTTCATACATACAAATTTATACATATATAAATTTACTGAAATCACAACTTCAAAATAGAATTGATAATAATTAAAAAAGACCCGTTAAATAAGCTATTAATTATTTATTTCATCACAACACATTTAATCCGGTGTAATTCAAACAAAATTTCAACAATTTACAAACAAATATAATTTGACAAAATCTAAAACAAACTATAACAACTACAAAATTATACATTCATACTACAAGTTTCTTTGATGAATAACAATCAAACAAGTACATACGTTAACAAAATACATATACCGAAAAAATAATAAAATTCACATTTAAATGTTAAAACTAAAAAGGATAGATTTACTTACAAAAAATGATAAAATCCACAAGAAACGGATATTGTGACCATGTACAAAGTATAAGAAACTTGAGTGCTTGTGTTGAGAATAGTGGAGAGTTGAGATGGGTGGTTGGCTGCAGTTTGAGAGGGGAGAGGTGAGATGGGGAAGAAGAAGAAGGAGAAACAGAGGAAGAGAGTGTCGGCAGAGAGGGTGTGTATATAATGGCTTTTACCAATGGAATCACTGACGGAATCTATCTGTCGGTATTTCCATTGGTGATTTCGTCGGTGACATTACCACGTCACTGTACGGCTATCTCAGTTTGAATCTCTCAGTCAGTCCGTCGGTAAAATCGTCTGAAAAAACTCCACGTTACCACACCATTGCATCTTTCCAAACAAACTTTATAGGCCGTCGGCGATCCGGTCGGTATATACCGACAATATCACCGATAGATTTATGTTGTCGATATATACCGACAGATTTTGAGATGGAATTATTTCTGTCAGTAATAATTACCGATGAAAAAATTTTGTCGGTAATTCCGTTGGTTTTCGCTGGTTTTCTGGTAGTGTGTTAAGTCTATATATGTGTGTGTGTGGATCAATAACAATTCATGTCTTGAAAAAACTTAAAATTTTCTTTGGCATTAAATTAATTTTTTTTGTATTTTTGGATTGTTTTATTGTGTTGATATAAAAATGTTTTTTTAAAAATTTTATTTTGATATATTTCTAAACAAAATATACTTTAAAAAAATCTCTACTACAATTTCAAACATACTCTAGGTCTATAATGAATGGCAAGTGGCTTGACACTTGGCTACTTGGCGGGCGGTACTTCATTTTTCTTTATTGTTTTATTAATTAAAACTTTGATATTTCATCTATTTATCAATCCATTTATTTTGGTTCATAAAAATCATTTTCATGATATTTTTCACTCTTCATACTTAAGTTTATGGTAAAAGATATATAGATAATACATTAATTAATTACTTTTAATAATTATAAATAAAAAGAAAATTTTGAAAGCAAATTCACTTGAAAAAGCCTGAAAAATACGAGGAATACGCAGTTCATTGATAGAAAATTAAAACGTCAGATTCATTTGTTAAAATATTCAGTTAATAAAAAAATGGGTGAAAAAACTACAAAGCAGATTTTGGCTAGTGGATTAAAAACTCAAACGACACATGTTTCAATCTTGTAAACGACGCCTTTGGTTTTCAGGTTTTTTTTTTTTTTTTTTTTTTGGGCCAATGAAATTAGCAAGGAGGGAGCCTTATCTGATGAGTCCCTTCCCTTACTTCCCTACCTTTCCCTTCCTTGTTCTTTTACCAAAAAAAAATAAATATTTGAAAATTGAAACGCACTTTCGCAAGAACTCTTCCATCGCATCCTCCTCGATAGCAATCTCTTCAGAATGGCAACCGTTGTGAATTCAACACCACTTTGCCCCTCTGTTTCTCTAAAACGTCCAGGCAACTCTCTCTCTCTCTCTCTCTCTCTCTCCCTCTCCTCCTCTCTCTTTCAAATAAACGCTGACAGTATTTGGGTTTCTATCATGCTAAGCAGCATTTATTGGGAATTCGGTTGCTGGGAAGTTCCTTCGGGCGAAGCCAGCGTTCCATACCTGTAGATTTCCATCCTTGGAGGTCAAGGTGAGTGTGCTTATCATAATTATGCTTTCTTTTAAAGATTCCTGTGTTTTATTTTTCTAATTTTTCATCGAGTGCTCTGTAGGGTAATTGCTATGTTAGAGCCTTGAAAGAGTTGTTATTGATCAAACTTCATACATCAAAGTAATAATCCCAAGTCTGATATAACTTAGCGAGTGTAGTTGGACTTAAATCATCATTTTTGCTTTTGCAATACTTTAACTTGCTGTCAGAACCGCGACAAGTGCTTGTTGGCTCTTAATGTATATTAATGGAGAAACATGAGAAACCTTTTTTGGACAAAGGCCTTTCGGGGAACTATATTGCCATGTTTTTCTGCCAAGCATAAAGATTGAAACCATTTATTTTCTTATGGATTGGTTCAAACTCACAAGATAACAGGAGGTCATTTTTTCACTGGTTTCATTCAACCCATTTCAAAGTGAGAGTTTGGTCAATAGTATATTTTGGCATATCATGTCTCTCTCTCTTTATGAATGGAACTTTCCATTCATCTCAATTATAATTGATCAACAAGAATTGCTTGTCTGTTTTTATTTTATGTGTTCCCAAGTGTTCATTTTAGGCTTATCTTGTTGTGCGTATTGCTCTTCAACTTCACCTAGGAGTGCAATGCCTTTAATTTATCATAAAAAGCATCACCTTTTCAATCCACTTTGTACTGCATAATTTATAGGTCGAGCATTAGGGATGGGGTTTTCTTCTTCGCTATACCTCAGTCTGACATGTTCGAGGATTTATCATTGCCTTCCTAAATCTTCATATGGGCTCTTATCAAATCTTGCTGTTGCCAAGTTTGATTAGTCTTGACAGATCTTTAATCAAACGATCCTTAATGGGTATGTAAAAGTAAAACTAACAATGGGGGGAATGTGGGATGCTTTTACTGTAACATTGCAATCCCTGTAAAGAAAAGAAATGACCACTTGTTCAATTTAAGTTAAAAAGTTTTTTGCATACTTGAAAAAAGAAGGAAGAGAGGCTTCAACCTGACCTTTTGAGGAGACGGGGGACATGGCTGCCAACAAGTGGGCTTATAAAGATTCAAATTCCTGAAAGAATATGCAAAACTAAAAAGATTCAAACACTCGAAACTTAAAATACTAACACCAAACTGATATGGAGTTAAATGACTAACACTATGTTGAAATATACTTAGATTTTAGACATTTGTTGTAATATTTCCATGGCCAGCTGCCAATGTTAAATGCCTATGGTTCACATAATACTTTTCATGGTGACAATGTGTGAAGCTTGATTGTCTTCTCCTACTCTTTTCCGGAAAGTCACTTCAGATTTGTTTGACAGGCTACAGATGGTAGTAACAAAAGCTCCAAAGGCACCAAATCAAACAGCATAGTCTGTGCTGATTGTGATGGAAATGGTTAGTTGTAATTTACTCCCTATAACTACTTTGTGTTTTCTTTTTTCATTTCTCCTTTATTGGATTCTTATATTTTCAGTGTCGTGTCTTCTTGTCAGTTTGACAGCTAGGCTGCAAGTTTCTTGCAATTGTGCTTGCTGTATGTGGCCCTGTAGAAGTAGAGCTTCAATCTATGCATGCTTGTCTTATGATTGGCTGTTCTTAGAATTTCATTCTGTTTTAGCATCGCTTTCCTTTCCATTCCTGGTATGCATGCTGGTGCTGATTTCCATACAAATTGGATGGAGCTTTCTTGGTCTTGATGTCTGCAATAAACCATTACTGATTGTTTAATGTGATTACGGATGTAAATTATCTATTGGATTTCCTGCTGGCATAATTAATCCTTCACAAAGTTTTTGGTCAATGAAATTACAAACAGAACTTTCCCATTGATCCAGACGGTTTTGTACATTGGGATCTTGTCTTCCCTTTGATACCCTGCATGAGTTTTCTGCGAAGTGTCATCTTCATTAACTTGAGTCAAAAGCTTGTAATCGCTTGTTAATACTATCCTAAGAAAGTTTTAGCTCGTGTAACTTTATACCTTTCTATCACATTACCAGGTGCAAAATCGTGTACTCAATGCAAAGGTTCGGGAGTTAATTCTACGGACCACTTCAATGGACAGTTTAAAGCTGGTGGATTATGTTGGCTCTGCAGGTAAAGGAAGCAAGTTGTCCTCTCACAATTATCTGCTAGCTACATAGTGATAAACCAGTAGTACTACTAACAGTAATTGCTCTATCATTCCGTCAAGCTTGACCACATTAATGTGGTTCTTTCAAAATATCTACCATTTTCAAAAACTGTTTAGGCTGTAGAGTTCAAAACATTTGCTTTCACTGAGAAAGAACCTTGAGGTATTCACTTGCTGGGTTCATAAACACCTGCCTTTTTCGCTTGCTAAACTAAATATAGGTGCCGATAATTGGATTAGATAAGGAAATGTATCATCTCATGCACCCTTCTCCCTGGGTGGATATGATCCAATCTGTATTTAACAAGATTTAAAACATTGTAGTCTTAGCTAGCTATTTGTCAAATTTCTGTTATGACCAATCCACAAACAGATGAGCTTGCTCCATGGCTCTTAGTAAGCTGATCTCTTAAACGTGTATTTCCTTGCAGAGGTAAAAGGGAGATTTTGTGTGGAAGTTGTAACGGAGCTGGCTTTATCGGTGGATTCATGAGCACATTTGATGAATAAAGTCTTGTGGGAATTGGATGTTGAATTATGCTGTGTCATTTCCTTGATTTGTTTGGGTTTATCCTGCACTCCTTAAAGTTTTGACTGAGTCTGTGTTTCGTTTTAACCGAATTCATGTATTTATTCCACGTTTATAACTTGGCCCTCTGTCCATGATGACTGTCACGAAATATTTGTTTTCCTTCTCTTTTTATTTTCTAGTCCTAAAAACTAACATGTAACCAAATTCTTTTTCTTATTTATGACTTTTTATTCGCCACATACCATAAAAAAACAAAATTGAAGAAATAAAAACTATATTGAATTTTTTTTCTTCAAATTTTCAAATTATTTTCATATTTACTATGCTATAATGAATGCATCTATATAAGTTATCATTTGGGTCATTTTTGTTGACTACTGTGCAACCTAGATCATTACAATTACGAAGAAAACTATTTTCTAAAAGAGGTGACGATTTCATTGCATTATGTTTCTCTTCACAGTTCATGTGAATTATATTGGGGTTATTTTTTTGGTTCGCGAATTATATTTTTAATTGTATCCTTGCATGTACTGATTGTGATGTTTTAAGTTTATGGTATGATCTATTTGCATATTCTTGAGAGTAAAATATTTTGAGTATAATTTTATTAGGGATAAGATTTTATGTTTGTCCACATATTATTCGATGACTCTTTTGTCTTTCTAATTTTAGCATTTTATGTTTTGATTAAAAAATTTATTTTGTTTATGTTTCGATTCTTGAGTTTGAGAGGAAAAAAAAATCTCTAAAAAATAAAAGAAAAGAGTGAAAGTTGATGGTTGACTATATTTTGACAATAAAAAAAATCTATCTTGATGTTAATGAATTTTATAATTTGTTAACTTCAGCTTTTTTTTTTTAATTGATTTTGTTTTTTCAATCTTATCTTTCATTATTAGATTGATTGAGAATTAAGTTTTGTGATTTATTTTAGTTTTTTTCTATGAAGTTATTTCTATTTCATGAATCGGGTCACGAGTTTAGCTGGTTAATTGGAGTTGAATTGAGTTGTTTTTTTTGTGTTTTTTTTTTTAATTTATTTTTTAATTTCAATTACATCCTTCACTATTATATTTATTAAAGATTGAGCTTTATAACTTGTTTTTTCTATTGGGTTATCTCAATTTCATGACCTGAGTCGCGGGTTTGACAAGTTAACTCGAGTTGATTTGATTTATTTTTTTGTCCTTTTTTAAATTGATTTTGTTTTTAATTTTACCCTTCAACATTGAGTTTATTGTAAATTGAACTTTATAATTTGTTTTGATTTTTTTTTATGAGGTTCTTGTGGTCATATGACCCGTATGTGGATTGACAGGTTAACATATGTTATCTCGAATCAATTCAATATGTTACCATCTCAATATTTATAAAATAAAATATCATCTTGAATATTGTTTTGAGTCAAACTATGTTTTTACCAGCCACCTATGTTATCTTTGAACCTGTTATGTTAACCGGGTCACATCGGATCAATTCCCACATGATTTAAATTTGATAGGTTATCTAAGTTGACTTGAGTAATTTTTTTTAATTGATTTTATTTTTCAAGTTCATCTTTCAACATTAAGTTTATTAGAAATTAAGTTTTATAATTTATTTTGATTTTTTTATTATGAAGTTGTCATGGTTTCATGGACCTGTATGTGGATTGATATGTTAATTTGAGTTATCTCAAATTGATCAGATATGTTACCGTCTTAATATTTATAAAAAAATCATTTTAAATATTTATTTAAGTCAAATTATGTTTTTACTAATCATTTTTGTTGTTTTTGAACCTATTAAATTGACCAGATCACATTGAATCAATTTTCATAAAATTTAAATTTTATTTTTCTATTAAAAAATAATAACAAAATCTAGATATTTTTCGTATTAAAAAAATAATCCAATCCCTAGCATATCACAGGTTAATGATTTAGTTGAATGCTATTTTGCTTCGGCACTGAATAGATAGAAGTCGATCGGAGTCATATAGGAGTATTGTGACCAGTGGGGGCGATTGTAGTTGATTGTAACACGTGGAAAGTTTTCAAAGCTAAATGGGGTACTGGTTTTTCCCATCTTCCTTAATTTTCTAATTACTATTTGAAAGGTATTATTAAAGAATGATAAATAAAAAAACTCCAACAGAATAAAAGTTTGAAAAAATATACTATACATTAGGGATACATATAATTATCAGTGTGATATAAATATTAAGGGAAAATTACCTTTAGCATTTTATAATTGATTTGAAATTGTATTTGCTTCCCGCCTTGAAAAATTATAGTTTGTAACTTGAATCAAAGAATTAGAGACACCAAATAATAGATCCTTTTTTTATATATATCTCTCTCTAATAAATAGTGAAGAGAATGTAATTTCTTCCAAATTGAATAACAAAATCACTATTAAATTTGATTTCTAGCACCGAATCATGTGATTATTTGTATTTGGTGGTGGAATCTCCCCACCCAATCACACACACATACAACATCTTCATTTCTTTTCCTTGCCAAAATACTTGACAAATTTATTTTCCTTAATATTTCTATCAACTTTTATGCTTCGCATTCAATTTTTCATATGGGTTTTTGCTGTTTTTTTCTTTATTTTTCCTCTCGTGGGCTAATTTCTGGCCAAAAGATTATATTTTTCTTCAAATTCTTAAAAGATTGATCTTTTTTAGGTTCTTTAATTTATGTTGTCAAGAAAAGTAGATTCTTGATTCCTTGTACATGATTCTTAGACTTATTTAAAAAGCTTAATATTTACATATACCCTATACTTCTTCTTCTTCACCTTGCTCAACATCTCTTGATTCCAATAAGAGATCATATCTTTCCAAGATATGTTTCCATGTCAAAGGAGATTTTCTAGATTTCAAATCCTAGACTTTAAGAAAAAAATGGGTTTTCACGAAATGTTTCTCTTTCAAAGAATGTATGGATCTCTTTAGAGAGAGAAGATAAAAATAAATAAATTATGAGCTTGAATTGTGTATGAGAAAAAGAGAGAGAGATACAAGGATAATTATATATATTTTTTTAATTTTAATAATGTGAAGTGTTAATGTGTAGATATGGATGGACGAAGTAGATTTAGATTTGGGATGGAGGTGAAGTATCTATTTTTTATTATTTTAATGCAATAAGACCTCTTTGGTTATTAAATGAAAAATAATGACAAACACGAAAAAAATTAGATAATTTTTGTTGATTTTATCTTGTTGCACCAGGTATAAGATGTAAACTATTATGCACACATAAAGTTTAGGTTGGAAATTATAATTATGCAAAACTCAATAAGTTCAATTCTGACTAAATTATAGGATGTCAAGGGTAATTTTCTCAAATATTAATTCATCATGTAGGTTAAAACTTAATTATTATCTATAAATGATATATCTTTGTGTCGTCACATATGTTTGACAATATTAAACATTGTAAAAGTTTAAATTGTTATAAAAAATATGAAAAAAAATTATTATTGTTGCATATGTGCGGCGTCTTGACGAACGTCCTCCTAGTAATTTCCAAGTGTATATGGTGTGGGGAAATGGATAGGATAAGGAATTCTTGTCCTTTATCAATGGAAATAGGGAATAAGAGTCGTTACCTAATATTTTTGTCACTAGGAACACTAACTGATTTCAGAGAATCGAGTACGGGGACTAATTGCGTAAAGAGAAGGTATTAACACTTCTAATACGCCTTACCTCAGGTAAGCTGCATTGTTTATTTATCTGATTAAACTAGTTCTCTGATTGTTGGGTTGTCTAAGGTTGAAGACAAATCCTTCTTAATAAGTAGATCTTTATATTATCAGGTAAAACTTTAACCGTTCTAATGTTAATAAAAAAGAACTAACTTTTTAATATCAAGAATATATCTTACGTATAAATTCATAATCTCAAACATTAAAAGAAAATAAAATATTTTTTTTTGGTATTTTTAAAATATAAGCCTAGTTCTCATGACTTTAATAAACTGGTTATTAAAACCCAAAATGTATACTAACACATTTTTTTTTAATTTTATTTTGTATGAAAATACGATATGGGATATTTTTTTATATTTTGAGAGACTTGGTCATATGCATGAAAACAAGATATTTTTTTTGTTTTTCCATATATATTTTTTGCAACGTTTCAGAGAAACCAAGTATTGTAATACCGGATTTGTATTTTTATAGTATAAAAATATAAACCAATATTAATCAAAATTTGTAGAAAAATACGAGAGAAAACCAAAATTTTTTTTGAAAGGATTTTGAATTTGTTTTGGAATTTTTGTTGTTGTTGTTGTTGTTGTTATATATAGGGATGGGCCCAACCCATCCTAGTGGGGCTGAAATCAGCCTAGAAGAAATTAGGTCGAGGTTGGCCTAAAACAACTGGACCAACATCGGTCTAAGACAGGGGTTGGGCCGATGTTGGCTCAAAAGAGTGTTGGCCCGATAAATATTTTTGTTTCTATGGGACTGGGCCGAACCCGGCCCGATCATTTTGGAGAAGACTCTCCATTGTTCACATGCTATATGAATAGTGAATTATAATTCATTCTCCACTGTTCACTAACAGAACAATAGAGAAGGAACAAGAAGAAGAGGGGAGGCTAACCTAGCGGTGGCATTGATGGTGGTGCTGGTGGTGACTAGATAAAATAACGACAACGGTGTTTCAAATGACAGAGAGAGAGATAGAGAGAGAAAGGTTACTATTTTTCTTCTATTCTCTTCTGTTCTCTTCTTTCTTTTATCTTTTATGCTTCCTTTTCTTTTCTTTCTTATTCCCCTCTGGTTCCTCAGTTTTTTTTTTTTTATATGTTTTGTTCTCTTTCTCCCCTTTTTTTCTCATCTTTTTTTTCACTCTTTGTTTTCCTTTCTTCCTTTCTGTTTTTTTTCATCTCCTTTCTTCATCTCTCATCTTCTCATCCCTCCCTTTTCTTTTTTCTTTCTGTTTTTTCGTCTCCTTTTCGTCTCCCTCTTATCATCTAGTAATAAAGGGTAGTGGGAGAGGGAGCTACCTTACC
>Ga0325405_1006762_pt1 | contig 11574 bp, 4 predicted proteins | sample PopdelMetagenome_21_FD_205663 | JGI IMG/M metagenome (GOLD analysis project Ga0325405, IMG submission 205663) | Populus deltoides microbial communities from Bellville, Georgia, United States - Xylem-Control-R2 | ecosystem: Host-associated > Plants > Phyllosphere > Stem > Wood/Secondary xylem...
TTAATTTTAAAATTATAATCATACTTCAGCAGTTAGTTCATTATGGTTGTTTTGGAGTCCCCATTGACGTGACATTAATTTAGATTTTTTTTCATAATTATTTATACTATATTGTTAATAATTTCTAAAATTTATCACTTTTATTTGGCCAGGTAAATGATTTATTATAAAATCATCAATTATTTTAATACTTTATTTTATATTGTTTTCTATTCTTATAGTGTATTAATTATTTATTTAAAGAATTATAATACACTTTTATTAATAATATTATTGACGAGTAAAAAATAAAAAAAATGATAAATTTTCTTATACTTATTTTTTTAATATAACGAAACAAAACAATAAAAACTTCAAACTTCCTCGAAAGTGAAATAAAGATAGCCCACTCTTTACAAGCTAACAAGCAAGGCGGGTTTACAAAGTTTCCACGTGGCTTTTGAAATTTGGGAAGCGTACAAAATTTATTGACTCATCTTTGTCCTCGAAGCAGCATCTTATTTATTTTTCTATTAATTTCTCATTTTCTTGTCTGACAAATAATATTTTGTTACTTATTGTTTTATTTAATTCAAATTGCCAGAAGAGCTTTTTTGTCTCCTTACAGTTATTTAAAAATAAGTTTGGGAAGGCGGCTGCGGCTGTTTTTAAAAAAATTAAAACTTTTTATTAAAATTTAATATGATTTGTATGTTTTGAATTGTTTTGATTTGCTGATATCAAAAATAATTTTTAAAAAATAAAAAAAATCATTTACATGTATTTTGGCACGAAAAGTTATTTGAAAAGTACCCGCAACCACACTGCCAAACACACTCTAAGTAAATATCTTATTATTTTATGTATTTTTTATTTAAAAATATATTAAGATATTTTTTTTATTTTTAAAATTTATTTTTGATATCATCGTCATCTCAGAACAATTCAAAAATATAAAATAATAATTAAAAAAAATAAAAGATTACAAACCTCCGTTTAAACAGTAATTCCAAACAGTAGCCAAGAATCAATAGGTTAAACAGCAGTCAGTGTTCAATGCACCTGACTGACTCAAGCATGCATGAACGATCCATAGTCATCCAGGGAAAATAACTGTCCAAGACGCAACCTATCTTCCCAGTCAACTGACAGAAGTCACAGAACCATTAACATTTATGGTCTGAAAGATGGAAAAAATGGAAGGAATAAAAAAAAAAAAAAAGAATTCTTACTAGCTAGAGTCTTTGACGCTCACAAAGTATAGACAACGCCTTCTGACCATTGACATTCAACAAGAATTAAAGACAAATAAAGGAAGAAAAAATCGGATAACAGTAAAGAAGACTACAGGAAGTGGGATAACAAGTCCGGAGAAACAACAAGCTATTTTCTGCTAAGAATTCGTCAAAAAGCACATGAAAAATCATGTGTATACTAAAAGAAAAGGTCAAAACAATTTATAAATAAAAAATAAACAATATTAAAGACAAATAAAGGAAGAAAAAATGGGAATATAAACCCTAATTAGGAGTATAGAACAGGAGAAAAGAACCACCTCTCTTGAGTTCTGAAATTGGATAAGTAATTATAATTTCCTGTTCTTATTGGTTACGTTCTTCAAAATTTATGAAATTGCATAAAAAATATATAATTCCTTAAACAATGCTTTACACATGATTTTCACTTGCTTTCTAACAAATTTATTAACATAACATGGTAGAAGAGGTGTAAATTTAAATAAGAAATTATTGTGTTACTGAAATTAAAAAGAAAACTTTAAAAGGGTGTAAATCAAAATAGATAACAGTTTAAGATAGTTTTTGTACGGACTAGTTCTGTGTTGTCAATAACAACTAGAAAGGGAAGAAAAAAAATTAAAAGATTTGAATTGACATTTTTTATTTATTACACTAGTATAATTGAGTTTCTGTAAATTCTAAGTTTAATATTACGGTTCACACATATTGTTATAAACCAGTTTTTGACCCTTCTTAAATATCCCTAAAAAATGCAAAAGGTATTTAAATAAAAAAGCAAAAAACATAATTCAAAAAAAAATATTTCAAGTAAAAAATGATGAAAATGAAAATAAAATTGAAAAATAAAATAAAATAAAATTAGAGATAAAATTGAGAAGAAATATTGAGAAATTGGCTTAATAATTAAAAATTAAAAAGCCAAGGACTTAATTAAAAGAAGTCGAGAACTTGAGGGACCATCGATCTTAATACTACCAGGGATAAAATTGAAAAAATATTGAGAAAAAAATTGGCCATAAAAAAAGTGAAAAGCCAATGAGTGAACTAAAAAAAGTGAAGGAATTGAGGAACCTCTTTGAAAAAAAAATTTCTTTCATGTTGAAACAACGTCATTTTATTTAAGTGAAACAGTGAATTTCAATCTTAAGTGAAATTGCACAAGCCCTAAGTAAAACAAAGCATTTCACTTTTTTTTTTAAAAAGCACACAACAACATCGTTTTGTGCATAAGTTTGAAATAGTCCTCTTTCTCCCATGCATGGCTTACGCATCTTATTTTTTGTTTTTTTTTCATGGTTATTTGTCATACTTTGGCCTCACTTTTTTTGTTTTCCATGCCTTCAGTAAACACCAAACAATACATCACTCCCCTAGTTTACATGTGTACTAAATGATTAGCTTAAAAACAAACACCAAGATAATTGTCATTTATTTCTGAGCATTTATATTTTTTACTGCCTTTTATTTTAGTATGCTTTATTAAATATGAATTTATATTATTTTTCACTCATTCACAAAAACCAATAAAAGCTCTAGACTCGAGCTAGTATCATCTTAGGATTAGATAGGGAGATTCAAGTGGTAAGTGTGTTTTATGTCCACTAATGTACATTTGGACTTTTACTCAAATTGGAACTCACCCTATGCACATGGTATTATGAGGTTACTTCCTTACTCATGATGCATAAGGTTAAGATGTCGGATTACCCCACTGATAATTCAAACAATCTAGAAAACTAAAAAGTATTTAGGGATACATTAGTTGAGCCAAACTTTGCATGATTGAGATCTTATCTACAAGGGTCGACCATCAATAAGACATAAATCATATCATGACAAATAATATTCATTAGTGCTTATGGTGACCTTATTTTTTCTCTATCAATCATTACATAAAGTGTGAGATGTCGGGGTATAAGATTACCAATAAGGACATGAGAACCAGATCAGAGAAATACCTACCGATAAAATTTGAGTCTAAATTACTAGAGCGAGTAAAGCTTGAAAATAAAATACCTAATGTTAGCCAATTATTAGGTTGTTAGGAGATGTAATATGAAGATATAACTCAACTACTCAAAAATCTAAGTACAACCCTCATGTTTCCAAGTTATGATAGATTCCTGAGACTTAGAATATAGATAGTCCACATTTAATATTGTACATATGACCCTTACTCTCAAGGAGTATGATTCTCTTTTAAGTTGACCAAAAAAAAAATTCAGTATACTTTAATATGTCAAGAGAACAAGGTCCATCAAATTATGTCTTGTTAACCAAGGTAAATTGTAAGATAGTGGATAAAAGATGACCAAGAAAGGTTTCAGTAATGGTTAGTCGCGGAACACATCAAACTCGTATTCAAAAGGAGATTGCATGATGAAGAAAATGAAATTCATCTGAGCATTTTGGATTTGAGCATTTACAATTTAATCTTTTTTTTTCCTTTAAGTGGAAGGAATGATTGACTTTGAGGTTGTCATTGTGTTTCAGAGTGTGATTGCTCTTAAGATTAATCTAGAAGTAGCAGTATTAACTGAGACTTTTTTATTTTTAAATCATTATAGAAAAATAGAAAATGGTCATTTGAGATGTTGTTTGTTGTTGTTATTTGTTTGGATAATAAGCCACATGATAGTAGGTAAGATATTGAATTTATTTGGAGCGTCGTGGTGTTTATACTCAAAATTAAAGAAAACAAATGCTTACATCCACTAAAAGAGTTAGTAAAGACAACTTGAGAGCTGATGTTTTTAAGCTTGAACAAATCTCTACTTTATCAAAAAAACATAATATGCTTATTTTTTTTTATCCTTACGAACTATGATGATTACTCATGAGTCTTGTTGATGGGAATTTGATGTTGCATTAGTTATTGCCTTAATATAGTTATATGACATTTATGATTAAAGTAATTCATTTTGAGAACCACAAGTTTGACTTATTTTTATAAAGAGTTCAGAATCCCAAGGAACTTACTTGAATTAGTAAAACAAGTTTGGAAGTGCCTTGGTATAGTTACAACTGCTAGAAGTGTTGATGGAAAATTTACTCATAGATATTCAATGTGGTAGAAGACTAGAGGAAAAAAAGGCATTGGGTTCCATCTTTTGAGCGATCATAAAGATTGATGTCTTAGATGTCAAAAGATGTTAATAAGAATATCTAAACATAACAAGAGTTTTACATTTCAGGCCTAAATTCAAAGTTGGAGGAGTTAGGTGGCAAAACAATAAAATTCAAGGTCAATCTTGTAGCTTGAGAGCATGTGCGTGTCACCATATAAACAAAAAAAGAAAAAGAAGAGAGACCTGGTGACTCAATTGCAGCAACATAACCGCATTTTAAAAAAAATTTAAGCAAGGTTTAGAATGATGTTAGAAGCAAAAAAGGAGCAAGAACATAAGGTGGTAGAAATGATGTAGGCAATATTGGTAGGTGTAAGGAGAAAATTGTGGAAAAGGAACAGAAAAAAATCAAGCTCGGGGATGCTTAAATTGAGATGAATGGATTGAAACAAATAAAAGAAATGATTCAAAAATAATGTCAGCAGCAAGCATAATTGATCACATAACTAGATGGAAATTTAAAGGGTTTTGAAACAAAGAAAAAAAAAAAGGCAATGTCAAGAGTTAGTTAGCCATCAAAAGAAGTTTGACTCAATTATGTAAACTTTAACTTATAAGACAGATGCTGCAAAAAAAAAAAAAAAATAGGCACATCATTTGGATATCAAAACCATGCACTATCATATGAAAGATTAAAATGCTAATAATTATGTTATAAGATTGAAAGACATATATTAATACGTAATACACAGACAATCAGCTTTAAAAGATAATCTCCTATACTACTTTGATCAAATTTAAGATTGCATCAACAAAGTCACATCACATTAGAGTTTAAAAGTGTAAAAAGAATGAAAGAAGTAGCTTTACGTAGGACAACAATTTCAGAACAAGTTTGTATTGTATAAGTTTGTATATTGTTTTCTGGATTAATGAAAACATGTTTTTTCACACTTTCTAGACATACAATGGCTTCCATGATTTTCGATGTTTGACTTATGTTTAAATAAACTCTTGTGAGATAAATCTTTAGTGAAAATTTATTTCTTATTGTTGGAAAATATCCCCAAATCAAGCAAATTTCATATGGGTTTGGTGTCCTTAGTGAAACGTTTTCTAGAAAATTCAATCTAGTTTCTCCTTACAGTCCCAATATAAATAACAAACATGCATACCCAATCCAACGTTTTGAATTCATTTATGCGTTATATTTAATTTGTACATATCCATAATAAAAAATATCAAATAAATAAATAAAAGTAATTTTTCTAAAACTAAAAAACTAATCGAGTTGCGAGACTCTTGATTCAAGGTCTAACACTAACTAGACGAACATCCAAAAACAATAAATGACTTGCAAATAAGCTCAAAAAGTAATTTGTACAGTTAATGATGTAGAAAGTAAATTTACAAGAAACACATAGCTAAAATAACATTATTTTAAAAAGATATGGTAGTGGCAATTTTAATATTCTCTTAAGCGTAACCATCCTCTTGCTCAGATATCTAAAACCATTGTATATTTTAGAATTTTTAATTTTCTTTAAAGAACTAGGTGACAATTTCATCTTCTATAATTCTTATTAATTTTTTGAGATTCTACTTATGTAGGGTGCGACATATATGTTATCTATGGATCATATCAACCCAATCCAAAATTCTAAACTTACAACTTTATTTTTATGAATGAGTTTGGGTCAGGTTGATGGATTGGGTACATATTTTCCATTATATATATATATATATATATATATATAATGCACACATAATTATATTGGCTATTTTTGCTAATATTAATATTTTTCATCTTTATTACTCTCAAATTAAGTTTAAATCAAGATAATATCTTTTATTATAGAGTTATTGATTTTTTTTATTACTTAAAATATTAAAACTATTTTCAAGTTTTTTTTCCCGGAGATAAGGATATTTTCCAATTAGTTTACGTGTTAATCAAGACTAAGTCCTTCCTCTAGCAATTTTAAAGACAAATCCCATAGTCTAGTACATTTAGAGAAATTTAATAAAATTTCTTAGATGTTAGCCTTAAAATTTGAACCTAGAAATTCAATAATAATAAAAAAAAAACCTCCTTCACTACCGGTTCACACCATTTGAGGTTAACTATTTCCAAGTTAACATTATACACACACACACATTACATAAAATCAATCTTTCAAAAATAGTTGATTTAATATTTTTCAAGAGGATTTTAATAGTAAAAGTATTATTGAACTAGTTTTCGCTTATTGAAATAAAATCTTTTTTTTTTCAATCAAGTCTTAAAAAAAAATATTTACACCCGAATATACATTTATAAGAAAAATAATCCATATAATAAGAGTTAAAATATTTCCTTTGCAAAAAAAAAAAAATTATCAACTTCATAAATTGACCTAAACATACTGAAAATTTATGGACTAGAGTTAAGATCATGGTCGAGCATAACGATCCAAATTTAAGAAAATTCAATTCTCTTTTGATTTGAATCTATCAAACGGAATTGCCAAATTATGTATAGTTTTAGGAGGGACAAATACATTTTTAAAAAAAGGCTCCAAGTGATTTTGACACAAAATATTATTCATTATAATAGTATAATTACAAAATTGTCCTTGAACCAAAAAATCTTTGAACTAGTCATTGAGGCAATATGGTCTTTTCATCATGATAAAATTGTCGTTTTCAAATGATACAAGGGAAGATTAGTCTTTTCAATTTTTTTGGCCCAATAAAACTACTTACTTACCCCTGAAATGAAAAAATTAATTGAACTTATGTTTAAGGGTATTTTAGTCTTTTTTATTTTTTTAAAACAATAGAATAACTTTATTACCTTTAAAGATAAAACCCACTAAACTCTTCTAGGGGCCTTTTTGTCTTTAAGCATTTCTTAAATATTTTTTTTAAAAAAATTATTGGTGTTTGAGTTGCACGTGCTAGCAAGTAGACAACATATGATAGGTTGTTTGGTAGCCGGACATCGCCTTTTATTATGGCATTTGAATCATCTTGGTATCATCTTCGTGATGAGGTGGGGAGTGTTCTGAATGGTCTTCTGATTTGGTGTTGTCGACCTTTTTTTTTCTTTTTCTCTCTCTACCTTGATTTCTATATTGCCCCCTTTAAAATTTCAAAGCAACAATTTCAATTTATTTTTCTTTAGGTTTAGTCCATTTTCTTTGATTACCTTTTGTTTTATTTGGAATAATTTGTAAAACTAGAATTCTTTTTTGATTTTATCCCCATTTAATTTTTTACCTTTCAAATTTGGTCATCATTCTTTTGATTATTGTTTTTTTAGATAATTTTTTTATAATTTTATCCTCTTTAAGTTTTTTTTTTTAATTTTCCTATCAAATTTAATTCTCATTCATTTGATTACTATGTTTTTCTTGGAAAAAATTTTAAATTAATATTTTGTTTTTCTATTTCATCCTTCAACATTATATTAGTCGAGAATTCAGCCTTTTAATTAAGCTATAGTCTAGGATTTCACGGGTATTGAGTTTTAGAGATTAGCCTAAGTTTAAAAGGTTCTCTCTAATTTACTTTTTCTTTTTTTCTTTAAGATCATATTATTTTTAGTTTCATCCTTCAAAATGGAAAAAATTGTATTTTGAATATTGTTGTCCATTATTTTTATTTATTTTCTTTCTGTATAATTTCTCACCAATTTAAAAATGACCTAGGTTATTTTAAGTCTTTTTATTTTTATTCTTTGTTAAATTTTCTTTATCCAATCTTTTAAATTGATATTTGTTTCTAATTCCATCCTTCAATATTAAATTGGTTGAGAATTGAGTTTTTTTATTCGGTTTAGGTCTAAGATTTCATGATTTGCGAGTTTGTGATTTTAGCCTAGGTTTAGAAGGTTCGCCAGGTTTATTTGATTTTTTTTCTTTTGCTAAGTTCATGTCTTTTTCATTTTTATCCTTCAATATTTATATTATTTGCGATTAGGCTTTGTTATTTTTTTACTTGTTTTTTATAGGATTTTGTTTTTAATTTTTAAACCTACATGGATAATGTCGGGTTTTTTTATTTGTCATGTTTTGTTGAGCTTACTTTGACAAGTTTTTTGAAATTGATATTTTTTTTTTAATTATATCGATTGGAAATTAGTTTTCTTTTTTAGTTCCATCCTTCAAAGTTGAGGTTTTTTGAAATTGGTTTCATGATTTTCTTTCATTCTGTTTCTATTCATATATCCTAATCTCATCACTTAGATTGTGGGTTTGGAGGGTTGACTTTGGTTGGTTCAGTTTTTTTTATAATCTTGTTTTTTTAAAAAAAAAACATTGAATATCTTTTACATCGCTTTCTTCAAATTAGGTTGTTTTAGAATTGAGTTTCGTAACATTTCTTGGTTTTCTTTCTATTTGGGTTATCTCATTTGTATGATTTGGATCACAGAGTTTGATTAGGCTGGTTGGTTTTCTTTTTTGTTTTTTTTTTAAATTTCATCCTTCTATGTTAGATTTGTTTAAAATTAAATTTTTGTTTTTTTATTGATTTATCTTGATTTCATGACCTGGTTTATATTTTTTTTGTTTTTTACATTTGATATACCGTAATCTTAGCTTCGCCGTCTCCTTCATTTCTTTATCTGTTTTTTTTTCTTGCAAGTTACCATGCTCTTTTTTTTTTTTGTTGGCACTTTTACTATTACCTTTTCAAAATATACTTCATCGGCCTAACATCATTTTTTACCGATAAAATAAATTATTCTAGCCTTCGGTGAAATGCAATACCACAAATCTAGTTATTTAACTAGAGGGCACACCAGAATAGAAGGCTAATTACGAGTGCTAATAAATAAATATACATTTTCTTATAGTATAAATAATTATAATTTTATTTATAGAAATTTAAATTTTGATATGAAATTTGTTTATTTATTTTCATTTCCTTTCCTTATATATATATATATATATATATATATATATATATAACGGATAGGGTTAGGTGAAAAGGATATATTGGTAAAGTAAATTAAGTAGGAAACTAAAACGGTATACATATTAATTATGTAGTGCTCCTGCCACGATATGACCAAGAAAATGGAGAAACGATGAATCACTTCATAGTTTCTGAAACCCTATTATCTTACATAATGACAAATAATACATTGATGGAAAAATATTTTGTATTTGTTCACCAACTGGGCAATACCCCGCTGGGCATAGCATGTAAGAAATTTTATTCGATAATTTACTGTATTTGAAAAAAAAAAGATTTTCAAAAATAATTATTTACATAGTAGGTTGTAAATTTTTATTATACTGAATTTGGTAAAGAGAAATTTCCCAAATATAGTGAGATTCTGTCGAAATAAATATGACTACTGCAAATACAAAAAAAAAAAAAAAGATTTATTTTACCACTGGAAATTCAATTTGATCAAACAATTACTTTATTTTCTCAAGAGAGACTAAATTAGAAAAACAATATAATATTATAAGTAAAAAGGAGAGCAATAAAAATCTAAGAAAATCATACTTTTACTAATACAACTAAATAAGAGATGCAAGATATATATACTATAAGAATAAATCTTTTTTTAGAAATATAATATTTCTATATATTAGTCAGTACCCGCAATACATTGCGGGTAGGATTCCGAAATAGCTTTTAGTGCAAGAGTAGAATATGCAGGCATTGTCTGTATTTTCTGGCATCTTTCAAAAATTTAATTGAGAATTGAAAAGTTGATGTATATATTCAATAAAATAAATTGAAAATTATACAAATATAAATTATATAAAAAAGTGGTTAATGTTAACTAAATTCTAAAATAAAAAGCTGAAAGATATATATATATATATATATATTAGCCAATACATTAGCCTCGATGCAACCTCCTTTTCTTGGTTCCATTTCTTGTCAAGCTTCATTTTGTCAAGTAAGAAACTTACCTATTTTTGTTGTAACACCCATTTATATTTAAAATTAATTTATTTAAAATTTATTTGTTGAATTTGTAGTTTACATGTATATTTAAGTATCTTACTTATTTTATAATGATAGTTTTATTATATTAATGTATGATTTGTATTTTAGGGTTTGTTTAGGATTTGAGAAAAATAAATTTAATTTGTGACTTGATGAAATTAAGTGTGATTTTGTAACTTATGTGTATTAGAATTTAAAATAACTAATTTAATGGATACTAATTAGTTTTTGTCAATTTTATGGTTAAGTTGAAAATCTGGATTTTTTGGATTTCCTAGACTATACGAGGATTTTGTGTATACCAATTTTAAAATAATTCAAAGGATAAATGTTATTTTTATATTTGATTATTAGACAAATTAGTGCAAAGTTGTTTTTATATTATTTCTAATGGATTTTATGGTCGATAAACATAGTAAGTGATTCACTTCTTCTAAAAATATTATGTCTCTCAACAAACTTGTAAGCAATTCAAAACTCTCCACTCTCATCGAGGCCAATCTAACAAGATCAATCAACTTGGTAAGGAAGCTAAATTTATGCTACATGATCAAGTTATCAATCACTTTATGCTTTTTTTTTTTTTACTGTTTTATCTATATATTACTCCAATGAAAATTTAATTTTAGGTTTAATAAGTTTCTCAGCTCATGAACAGGAAACAACTAATCCTAAAATCTAGCTTGTCATGTGGGTATGCTTTTTTTTTTTTTTTTTGGTCAAAACTTTTCCTTGTCTTTTGCGTCTCTCAATATCAAAAGCATTGTTCGCATATGTGTCTCTCTTGGTATTAATAGCATTGTTTAAGCATATAGTTGTACTTGAAATCTTGAATAGGTATGTATGATTGATGAAGATGATTAACTTTGAGAATGAATTTTATTAAGAAGTGTTATTTAAATTTTAGTTTAGAATAAATGAAATTAATGTATAACCTTCTTTTTAGCGTGCTATTATTAATTTTTTATATTCTAGTTGAGTTTGTGGGTATAAATATAATTAGTTCCATGTTATTATTTTAAATTTTAGACAGCGTGATTGTTAAGGTTAGAGATTATAAGATATAAAAATTTAAAAAAAAATTATAATTTTTAATAAAAAATTTATCAATAATTCTATCAGTATTAAAAAAATACTAAACAAAAAGCTCGACGAGATATTTTCCGACTATGATTTTTTATTGATTAGCAATGCAATTACCAACAAAATTTTGCTTAAACAACGGAATATTCCATCAATGTTTTCCAATTTTCTGATATCATTCGATAAAACTAATGTATTATATATCTAATGTATAAACCTATGATGCTCGA
>Ga0325405_1006767_pt1 | contig 11569 bp, 3 predicted proteins | sample PopdelMetagenome_21_FD_205663 | JGI IMG/M metagenome (GOLD analysis project Ga0325405, IMG submission 205663) | Populus deltoides microbial communities from Bellville, Georgia, United States - Xylem-Control-R2 | ecosystem: Host-associated > Plants > Phyllosphere > Stem > Wood/Secondary xylem...
GGTTATCTCGATCTCATCACCTGACCCATAAGTTAGGCAGGTTGCCCGAGCAGCCTGAGATCTTTTTTAAAAAAACTTATGATTGATTTTTTTTGTATATTTTTTTTACATCAACACATCAAAATAATTAAAAAAAATTAAAGAAATTATGAAACACAAGTTGCATTGCAACTCCTTAGCTAAAATGAGTATAGAATTAAACAAATTTGAAACCTCCAAATTAAGCAAAGTTTCGAAACCTGGCCCGGCAAGTCGACCTGGGGCTGGAACCAGACCGGGTTTAAGAAAAAATAGAAAAAGGTAAAACTCGGGGTGACCTGGTTACCTAGTTGACCTGCCCAAACCCGATCAAAAACCCGGTGCAACCCATTAACTGTTTTTTTCTTCTAAAACAACATCGTTTTGATTTAATAAAAAAAATAAATTAACCTGGTCTAAACTCGATGAACCTATCCAAACTCAAAATCCAAATCTTGAAATAGATGGGGCACCATCAAAGCCACAACATTGTTGGAGTATGATTCTATAATCCAGCTAACCTGCAGTGAGAATAAAGATGCAGCACTAATTTCCATAGCCTTTTTAATTGCAGTATAGCTCAGCTTCATTGGATTCCATAATAATTGTTATTACCTCATTTCTGACCCTATTTTTCAAATTTTTTCAAAAGAAAAACCATTCGTAATTTCAACTTTTCATTGTGGATTGCATGAACACCATTCGTAATTGCTTGGAAATTTATCGCAATAATTGGTTTATAGTCTCTTTGAAAAGATTGACAATTGACATCCAAATCGATAATGGTCATTGAGTTTACTGGCAAAGAACTTTCCTCGGCCGGTGCAACTACAAGGGTTCAAAAACACCAACGTAGGAGGCAAGAAATTATTGTTGGTACCTAGGAATTCAGAACAATCTTGTCGTACCTTGGTTGGGGATCGTCTCCTGCCTCGGCAAGTTGTGTTCTTATTGTTCACATCAACTTAGCATATTTAGAATAATTTAATAAATTTAACCCAATACGGGTCCTAAAGTCTCAATCTAGCAAATCAATATATATACACACACACACGCCTTCTTAATGATCAATCAACCTGTTAAAGCTAACCAAATTAGTGTGTGTTTGATGATAATGAATATGTTCAAGCTATTTTACACATTAATTCAAATTAAAACTTTTTTTTTTAAGATTTTAAAGACTTATTCTTCAATCACCTAACTTATTCAGAGTAATTTAATAAATTCATCTCAATAATTTAATAAATTTATCTTGATATAAGTCCCAAAGTCTCAATCGAGCAAATTATAAAAAAATATATCTTCTTAATGATCAAATCAACTCGTTAAATCTAATTAAATTAGTGTATGTTTGGTATTATAGTAGTTTTTTGTAGTTGTGATTAAAATTTTTTTTAAAAAAACACTTTTAATTGCAATTTTAAAAACTATTTTAAAAGGATGTTGTTTAAAATTATTTAAGTGAATGACTTCAGAAATAAGCAGGTTGATTTCTCAAAACAATATACATTATCTGCATAAAATTTAATGCAACAGATCAATAAAATATTGCACGCAGTCTGAGAGATACAATAAACTTGGTTACCTTGCCAAGTCATCACAAGTTTGCACTACTTGGAAGACTTGAAACTCCAGAAAAGCATCCCTCTTGCCCAAATAGAATAACAAAATAAATTGTATGATATGGTTTAAGCTTATTTGAAGAAAAAAAAATACAAAGAAGCCAAAATAAGTATTTTTTGGAGATGGATCGATAATTTTCAGCTAATTGAAGATAGTTTTTATAATATATTATATTCAATAATGTTTCTTTTATGATAATCAAGAAAATATGTATTATTCATATAATGTTTTGTATCTCAATGCAATTAAAGGACTATTAGAAGTCAAATTAAAATATTGTAAATGCATGTAATTAAAGGATAATTAGAAAGGTTAATTAAAATAGTGTAAATGCATGCAATTAAAAAACAATTAAAATTCATATAAAATGTTGTAAATGCATGCAATTAATATTAAAAAACAATTATTTTATTAATAACACCATAAAATTTTGAATTTTTGTAAAAATATTCTAGCAGTGAGGTCCCTAGGAAAGCGATGCATGCACTTATCAAAATAAATACACGGATGCTTTGCGAACACGCCGATGATTATTCTTCCTGCCGACGACAACCAGTACTCTTTTGTGCCCGAAATTATACATTGTTAACGGTCTTCTGTTTCTCATTTCGGTGACCAAGCCTCAACTAGTAATTATTAAGGGTGTATTTGGGACCGGGTTTTCGGAAATTTTAAATTTTTTTTAAATAATTTTTTTATGTTTTTGGATCATTTTGATATGTTGATATTAAAAATAATTTTTTTTAAAAAAATTTATTTTAATGTATTTCTAAATAAAAAACATTTTGAACCATCACCACTATCACAATCCTAAATAAGCCTTAAGCATTCAGAAGCTACAAACTATATAATTGAATGGCCTTGTATATAATACAAAACAAGGAATTTTCATCATAATAGTTACACAACTCGGAAATTGATCTGAAAAATATCATAAATAATTCAATCAGCATATAAGTCATCAGATTAACTCGAAACAATCGTTATTATTAAAACAATGTTTTTTATCTTGTTGTTAACCCGACTCGAAACCTGACTTGGTTGAGTTTCTAATTAAATCAGATAAGATATTGATTGACAAAATCCAGTTGACCCCTTGAATTTAATCGAGTCAAACACATTATTAAAAATCTAATCAGATCAACTGAATTTTACTAAGTCAATATCCTACCTTGTACAACTAAAAACTTTAGTACGGATCAAGCTTAGATCTCGAGTTTGACATGTAAACCTAACCCACCAGAGCCAAGTTGTAGAGTCCCATGCACAATAAAACCGAACAAAGGCTTCACTATCAGGGGGGTCATTTTCTTGACTTTGCCATTTTTTTTTGTGACCTGGCAAAAATTATTTGAGGCTCTTCTATTTCTCATTGAGTTAGTATTTAAAATTATGATAAAAACTAATTTTTAAATTATTTTTTTAAAAAAATATATAAAAATAATATTTTTTTAAAATTTAATACTTTAAATTAAATTTCAAAGATGCTTTTTGACAAAAATAAAAAAAACAAACAATCACACTCTAAGTACCAAAGAGAATGACATCCTTGTTCCTAATTTGCCAGAATTTCAAAATGCAGGACCCCAATTTTGTAACTAGCCAAGTGCGTGTGTGATCTCCTCCATGCCCATAGGCACCAGACAAAGCATGCAGTAGTATTTGCTTTAATTAGCTAACTCGAATAAAGAAGAACAGTTGAACGAGGAATTAATAGGCCGCAGTGTAAGGTGGATTTTGAATATGTTGTTCGCTTCTAGTTTTTGTGTTGTGTAGATGCTGGTGAGTCTGTTCTTCGCTGGCTAATTGGTTCCTTGGCCAGTTCATGTTATATTCCTTCTTGTTTTCCTATTTCATTAATATATAATATATACATCCTATTCATCAGAAAAAAAAAAAATTGGGTTTTAATATATTTTTCTGTTTTTTTATTTATTATTATTTTTTTCAGTTTCAATCGTCGGCATCGGTCACTTCTTTTTTCGAGTAAGTCAGATGGAGTACCTCAGCAGTGGTGGAGGCAGGCTGGGCCACTGGATTACGGACGGATGGATATTAGTGATGGAAATAATCTGTTCGTTAAATATGGACAGAATTAGCGATGAAACTCTGGCGTAATAAATTTCATTGCTAATTACAAAAATAAAGAGACTAATTTTAGTAAGTAATCTTGTCAGGAATGTTTTAAATAACTTGAAAAAAATGCTTTTTAATTATTTTTTTTAAAAATAATCTCTATCCGTAGTTATATGTCATAAATATTTTAAAATTTTGTAATTTATTTGCAAAATTTTACTTTTCTGTTAACAAAAATTCTCGTAAAAAAGAATTTAAACTACAGATTAAATATTTCATCATTAATTCCGTAACTAATTCAAATTTTGTCTAGGATTTAGTTTCCTCCCTTCTGAAGAAAATTTTCCTCCTGTGAAGGGTATCTCTTTATAACCTCAAAATCCCTTCTCTCTCAATTCGTTTCTCTTATTTCCTCTTATCCCTGGTTTTGTTCTATTTAGGCATGCCCAAGAGTCTGATAGAGATTATTTGTTCTATATTATTAAAAGTCTAGGAGATTAATTAGATTACTTCAAGTCAATAACTTGTTTAATATTTCAACTATGAACTCGATCGATAGAAGTTAGGTTCCAGATCTTGACCTGTTGGATCAGGTTTGATGAATATGATTGCAATAATAGTTGTACCTTCGCACTCCCAAATAAACCAAACTTGGGCTTCACTATTATTTTCTTGCCTTTGCCATTTTTTCTGAGATCTGGCCAAAATTGTGTAGATTTAAGGCTCTTCTGTTTCTCATTTAGTAACCAAAGAGGATAACATATACGCACTTAATTTGTATAGTTCCAAAAAGCAGGGACCCCAAGCTTATTGCTAGCCAAGTGTACGTGTGAGCACCAGACAAAGCAGACTGCTTAATTAAGCATCTCCATTAAGCAGTAGTGTTTAGCTAATTAAGTAGAGTATAGAAAGGAAAGTTGAACTGGGAATTATAGGCCACATTCCTACTGTAGTCCCATTACATTAAGTTAATTACTCGTTCAGATTTTATCTAGAATTAGTTCTAACCTCAAAATTCCTTCCTTCTCACTTCCTTTCTCTTATTTCCTCTCACACTCTCTTTCATTCTATGTAATACCCATATCTTATTTTCTCTCCGTCATCTCTCTCCTTCTATTTTCTTATTCTTTTCATCTATCAAACAAACCCATTTTTACAGTTTTATTCTCTCTTCAAATTTTTTATTAATTTCTCTCTTTGTAATTATTTTACTTTGCTCTTATTTTTTCCCTTTTTATATTTTTTTTCCTTTTATTTTCCCTTTACAGTTTCTAAATAATTTTTTTTGTATTGATAAATATTAGGGTGAATTATTTGGATTATATGTAGTACGTAATTATTTTGTTTTTATTTTTTTGTTATCCATTATTTTTTTTCTTATTTTATTGTTGTTCTTAAGGTGTGTAATGTTATGTGTGATGATGAAAATACTAGTTTGTTTTACTAAGAAATGTGATGAATTTGTTATTGTGGTGGGGATTATTATAACGATGTATTTGTTTAGTTTTTCTAATTGTTTTAATTTCTTAAATGAAAAGCAATATATGATTTCATTTTATATTAATACCAAAAATTAGAATATTTGGATTTTTATTTCTTAAGATTTTATTTCAATTAGAAATGGAATTAAAAATCCAATAAAAATAATAATAAAATCTATTATTTGACTTCAATTATATTTATACATCTCATTCATATATAATAAACTCTCAACATACAACAGGTGGCCCTAGCTATGCCAAGGAATTTTTTGATCTGTGCCCAGAACTAGAAAATTAATTATTTTCAATGGTAGCAAATCTTTCTTTCATGACTTTTGTGATTATAATGCACAACTTCCTTGCAACGAAAAATATTCTTATTGAAACTGATGCACCATGTACAGTTGTCTTGCTACTAGCTACCAAGACGACCACTGCATGTTAGATAAGCACAAGAGTCAAGCATAATGATCTGCCATGACAATGCTCAATGTCTTTTATCACGAAGAAAAAAAAAATTTTGTATTATAAGTGGTTTCAGAGGCACAAGAGCTGCAAACAGTTGGATGTGGGGACTTTTTTCCAATACATGGAAGACAGGCAGAAAATTAATAACCCCTGAAATATTTGTGGACAGCACATTTCCCAGTGTTCTTCTTTTTTGTTTTCTTGAAGACTTTTTTTCCCCTTCCTTTTCAGGTCATTCTTAACTTGTGATTGTAATCCAATTCAAGTTTTGTAGGCTTAAAACATCCAAGAATATATATATATTATTAATTAATTAGAAAGCAAGCATAGTTAGAGTAGGTTGTAAGATTCCAACTCACCATAGGATTTATCAAAACTTTAATATCATATTAAAAATTAATTTAAAGAATTACTTAACCATACAAAAATAATTTTATATAGCTCACCCTGTCTATATAAGGAAAGCCCACAAATCCTGCATGGTTGTGCAAGCAAAACATACTCTACATCTCAAGCAAGATTCATTGAGCTCTCTCTCTCTGTCCTCCAACACAGCCCCACCTAGCTTTCCATGGAAATTATTGATAATCATTTTGAGTACCAAAATTACTGGGAGACTAACAGGTTTTGGAATGAAGACCTTGATTATAGGTACCCTTTCTCACATTGATTCCTGCTTTTGACGTTCAAACTCTTCACTTATTTTGTAGTTTCTGTTAAGTTTATCAGTTTTTCACTACAGAGTTTTCAACTTAAAAAAGTAGTTTACTTTTGATACAGTTGGGAAATGAATCAGCAATTTAATGTCGGGTACTATGATTCAAGCTCACCGGATGGAAATACTCAGACAATAGCATCCAAAAATATTGTTTCAGAGAGGAGCAGGAGGCAGAAGCTTAGTGACAAGCTCTTGGCACTTAGAGAAGCTGTCCCCAAAATCAGCAAAGTATTTCACTAATCACACACACACACACACACACACATATATATATATATATGCATGTCATAGACATATTCAAGATTTAACCCAACATATATTGATCAATAATTCCAATGTCTATTACTTCGTTTGTATGATTTGAAAAGTTATTAATATTCTTTTCTTTCTGGGTTTGCAACATTTAGTTGGATAAGGCTTCAGTAATCAAAGATGCTATTAAGTATATCCAAGATTTGCAAGAACAAGAGAGGAGACTCCAAGCTGATATAAGGGAACTTGAATCCAGAAGATTGGAGAAAAATCATACTTTTGACATTGAGGATGAGCTACCAGTCCTGTTAAGATCTAAGAGAACAAGACATGACCAAATTTATGATCACTGGCTGGCCAGAAGTACTTGTCCTATTCAAGTTCATGAAGTAAGTGATTCTCTCTACCTTGCAAAATAATTATCCCACAATTTCCTTCTTTCTTTATTTTATTTTATTTTTTGTGAAAAAAATGATGATTATGCATTGAAACAAGCAAAAGCCAACAAGAAAGTGACTACTGCTAACAAAAAAGCAGAGATGACAACCTGGAAACATCCTATCTTGCCTTCCTATGCTTTCTTTTGCTAAGCTATGAGCTAAATCATTTTCCTCCCTTGGAACATCTCTGAGAGTGACTTTACCCTTTAATGTAATTGAAAATAGATTTGAATTCATTCTGCACTCTCCATGGTCTTCCACTAGATCTCTTAAAAAGCTGATAGCATTAGAGGAGTAAGTTTCTAAAATCCACTCCACTTCCTTTGCCAGCCTACAGAAGATCAAAGAGTAGATATCATCCCACTAATTGTACCTCAAATGATTAGTAATAAGCTTTATTATGTGTTACTTATGGTACACTTTTTGGTGTTGTTTTCCAGCTTAGTGTCACTTCTATGGGAGAGAAAACTCTGTTCGTGAGCTTGACATGTAGTAAAACAACAGACGCGATGATTAGGATTTGTGAGGCTTTTGAACCTTTGAAGCTGAAAATTATCACAGCAAATATCACAACTCTCTCAGGGATGGTCAAGAAGACTGTCTTGATAGAGGTCAGCATCTTTTCTTCTTCCTCATCTCCATCATTTCAATTCAAGTGACACCAATGTGTGGTGGATAACATACTTCAAGTACTGGAAAAAACTCATGGTGCCAAATTATAATTTATAAAATAAAAGGTTGAAAAAGTTTTATGGTTTTGATTTTAAGAAAACAAGAAAGAGCTTTCCCATAGAGAGTAAAATGGGGCCAGTGATCTTGAGAATAGATAGATATTCATTTAAAAAAATATTGACATAAATTGTTCAAAGAAAATATTTAATTACAGCACAATTGAAATTCTGCCAAGAAGTTATATATTCAAACTTCGTCATGGTCATGAAAGTTGACAGCAATTTTGTGTCTTGCAGGTAGATGAAGAAGAGAAAGAGCATCTGAAGATAAAAATTGAAAGGGCTGTTTTAGCTCTTAGATCCGCATATAATCCTATGATGAGCATCTAAATAATGGCAAATCGAAGAACAATTTCCCTAAAGCCTTGTGTTGGAATGCTAAAATCTAAGAACAACCCTATCCATGAGTTGTTCTTTCTTTTTTTTCTTTTTCTTTTTTTGGTATCAGGCAGGAGCTGTGCCTTTTCCAGAATAACTGATTGGCTACTGTGATGGATATTGTACAATTATTGTTTAGTTTTTCTCAGTTTAAAAAGTTTTTGACTGTCAAACAAATTAACCAGTTGCACCCCTTTAACCCTTCACTGCTTAGTTTCTTGTTTCTTCCTCCTCCATGGACGTGTACAAGCTGATTTCTTGGTTCAATCGAAGAACGTTTTCTTTCCACTCAAAGGTCGACGTAGGGAATTAACTAGGCATGTGAAAACAGAATCGATCACTTTATTTAGAGAAAGCAAAAGAAAATTATGGATTTAACGCATTGTTTAAGCTACATTATTATGACCATGTTTGGGAACACGGTATAAGTCATAAGCCATGTTTTTAAAAAATTTAAATTTTTTTTATTAAAATTTAATATGGTTTATACGTTTTAAATTATTTTGATGTGTTAATGTCAAAAATAATTTTTAAAAAATAAAAAAACATCATTAGTATGTATTTCGGCACAAATTTTAAAAAAAAACAATCGCTATCACATTGTCAAACATCCTCTATAATAGAGAAAAGTTTGTCTTTTTTGTTAGTCAAAGAATCTTTCAAGTTTACGTAAATAAGACCACACTATCTCTTCACATTCTAGACTTATTTTTTAAATGTAAATAATTCAAGTTTTATAAATTTTATAGTAATTAAAAATTTATATAATTATTAATTTTAAAATTCATGAAATTAATTAAAATATATACAAATCAATCCAACACTCATATTAATAATAATAAAAAAAGAGCACACCGTCCAAACTGGACCCCTTTAATTAATGGTTTGTTGTTGCTTACACTCCTCTAAGTTATTTTTCATGCCAATTTTGTGTCCTGTTTCTTTCACTGATTTCAACAAATTCTATGAAGCTTCTCATTTTGCAAAGCTAAAACTAAAAAAATCTACGTCTCCACATCACTTTTGCCTTTCCGAGAGTGCTTGCTCCAATGGTGGTTAGTCATGTAAGTGTTTTTTCAGACTACTTTAGGGTTTTATTCTTGTGATTATTATTTGGTTTTTTTTGTTGTTTTTTTTTTAATTTTTTTTCTCATTAATTAATTTCATTTAATTTTTATATTAAATTTAATTCTCATTCTTTTTTTATTATTTTTTTATATAATTTTTCTAATTGAATTTTATTTTCAATTTCATCCCTCAACATTTGATTTCAAATTATTTTTACATCAAATTTAGTTCTCGTTCTTTTTATTTCTATTTTTTATTGATTTTTTTCAATTTCATCCCTCAGTATTTTATTAATTTATAATTTTTCTTTGTTATTTTTAGGGTTTGACTTCTATGAAATTAGTTCTAGGTTCATGACTAGGGTTACAAGTTTCAAAGGTTAACATGAGTTGACTTTGGTTATTTTGTATGTCTTTTTAAAAAAAAATCATTTTCATCATTTAACATTTGATTTATTAAGAATTGATATTCGTGATTTCTTCTCACTTTCCCTTCTAGAGTTATCCCAATCATGAGTCCACGATCACAGGTTTAACAGGCCAACCCAAGTTAATTCGGATCCTTTTTCTTTGCTTTTTTTAATTATTATTTTTTAATTTTTTTCTTTAATATTAGATTGTTTGATAATTGAGTTTCATAGTTTTATTTAGTTTATTTTCAATAAGATTATCCTGATATCATGACCAAGTCATAGATTTTGCATGCTAACCCGGATGGCTCGAATCAGATTATTTTTTTATTTTTTACATTGTTAGTTTTTTTTCTGCCAATTCATTTATTGTTCATTTTATTTTTTATTTTATACTGGAGTCTCTATTTTATATATATATATATATAAACATTCATATCACTTGAACATAAGTTTTTATGTCAAAAAAAGAGAGAGAGAGAGACTGCAGCATTGCACCGGCCTATCTAGTGTCTGACGAAGAGGGAATGGTAAGAGATCTTCGAAGACATAAATGTCCCCTGGACGTTTGTGCAAACACCACGAGTCAAGTCAGGCCACAATTTTCAAAGGCAGACAACACCACCTAAGCAAGTGTGGGCAGAGTGAATCTAAGTCGCGCCGGATACAATGGAAAACCATCGACTCTCCTCTTTCAATAATTTAGTGAGGTAAATGGATAACGTCTTTTGATATAGGTAATTATTGACATTCAAAGATGTCCTTCAAGGTAAATTATTGACATCACAAAATAACTTTTACTCAAGGTATTATATCATTCAAAGATGTACTTTAAGAAGAATAATCAGAAAATAAATCTACCCCATTGATCACTTCCAAAAATATTTTGATCAAATTGAATGGAAGAATGGCCAGGATTTATCATTTTCATGTGTAAACAATTCAAAGAAATAAAGAAAAATACAAAAATAAAAGAGAAGGAAGTGAGGGTTTCATTGATACTGCATGATGTGATCACATTAATCCAAAGAAAAAGATTTAACCTAAATACAAAGAGATTATATACAGGATAAACTGAAAAGAAAATATAAATATTATTCTATTTTTAATAAATAAAACAAAATAACCTTATATTTCTTAACATCTCCTCTCAAACTCACGATACAACTGTTATAAGCATTGAGAGTTTGCCAACTAGAAAACAAAAACGGAAAATATAATGCGACTTAGTAAAGAAATCTATAATCTGCAAAGAAAAAGAAACAAAAGGCAAAGTAATACGAAATACCAGTTGGATCTGTGAAAGCTGTGTTTGAGATTAAGTCTCATTTCATCAAAAAGTGCTTTGATATCATGTTAAACAATCTAAAGAAATACAAAAACATGCGAGGAAAAAGCTAGGATTTCATTAATACTACATGATATGATCACATTAATCTAAAGGAATAGGTTTAACCTACATATAAAAAGATTATATATAGGCTAATTAAACTAAAAATAAAATAATTAAAAATATCATTTTACTCTTAATAAATAAAACAAAATAACTTCATATTCTAAATAGTGGACATCCTGCTTGTCTCGTGAATGAATTCTCAACCTTTTTAATGATAAATGCACAGAGAGGAGGTCTTTTAGGATTTACTATACGAACCAACAACCAAACAATTGGTAGATTGGATGAAACATATTGGGATGAATGAAATCTTTTAGTTGATTTGATTATTATTTTTACGTGATTCTTATTGGATGATGATAATGAATTGTATAAAATCGTTGTTAGAGCTTTATCTTATAATTTGAATTTTGAAATTGAAATGACTTTTTTAATATGAGATTTTAGAATCTCAATGAAAGAAAGAATAGGAGTAGAGCTACACCTCAATCCTTCCTTGATGTGCAGAAAT
>Ga0325405_1006771_pt1 | contig 11565 bp, 3 predicted proteins | sample PopdelMetagenome_21_FD_205663 | JGI IMG/M metagenome (GOLD analysis project Ga0325405, IMG submission 205663) | Populus deltoides microbial communities from Bellville, Georgia, United States - Xylem-Control-R2 | ecosystem: Host-associated > Plants > Phyllosphere > Stem > Wood/Secondary xylem...
GCACAGTTGAAAATATATTTTCCATTTTTTTAGTATCAAGAGATTTTATAATCTTACAAACAATTCTAATAGAAACTAATTAATTCTCCTCTTGGTGGTTTAATTTATATAATTTTCCCTCGTATTTTATGAAAAGTAATTCTAAATATTAAGAAAATATGAAAAAATAAAAATACATATGAATAGTCGGATTAACAAGTAAGTTCCTTTTAAAAATCATAATCCAGTGGCTACTGTGTATATTTTCTTCTTTTTTTTATTATATATATATTTAGCATTAAAAAGAATAGTTTTCTTTTTTGTTTTCCAATGAAGCCTTAATACCTTTTTCCCCCCCTATAAATACACCTACAAATACTCATATCTTGTGCTAAAATCTGAGACCAACTGAAAATGAAGAGTCCTTTTGTGTTCTTTTCAGTTCTTCTGATTTCAGTTTCATTGCCAAAATCGATTGCACTTCCAGACAACTTTCTGCAATGTCTTACAGAAAATTCTCCGCCTACAAATCCCATTTCTGATGCTATCCATACTCCTGACAATCCTTCATTCACAACAGTTTTGCAGTCTTATGCCAGAAACCTAAGGTTCCTGACGCTTTCAACACCAAAACCCCTTGCTATCATAGCCGCGAAGCACGAATCCCATGTCCAAGCAACCATTATTTGCTCTAAAAAACTTGGCTTGCAGATCAGAATTCGGAGTGGCGGTCACGATTATGATGGACTTTCGTATGTTTCTGATGTCCCTTTTATTATTCTTGATATGTTCAATCTTCGATCGATCAATATTGATATTGAAGATGAAAGTGCTTGGGTTCAGGCTGGAGCGACTCTTGGCGAAGTTTATTATAGAATTGCAGAGAAAAGCAATGTCCATGGATTTCCTGCAGGTGTCTGTCCTACACTAGGCGTTGGGGGACACTTTTCAGGTGGTGGATATGGCAATATGATGAGAAAATATGGCCTGTCAGTGGACAATATAGTTGATGCACAAATAATTGATGTCAGGGGCAGGATTCTTGATAGAAAATCTATGGGAGAAGATCTCTTTTGGGCCATTAGAGGAGGAGGTGCAGCAAGCTTTGGAGTCATCCTTTCCTGGAAAATAAAATTGGTTCCAGTCCCGGAAATTGTCACAGTTTTTAGTGTTGACAGAACTCTGGAGGAGGGTGTTAGTGATCTCGCTTGGAAGTGGCAACAGATTGCTGCTGATAAACTAGATAATGATCTCTTCATAAGATTGATGCTACAGCCTGTAAATGGAACTCAAGAAGGGAAGAAAACTATACAGGCATCCTTCGTTGCCATGTTTCTTGGCCGAGCAGAAAGACTCCTTTCGGTGATTAATGAAAGCTTCCCTGAATTAGGCTTACAGGCGAAGGACTGCGCTGAAATGAGATGGATCGAATCTGTCCTGTTTTGGGTCGGCATGCCTAATGGAACTCCTATTGAAGTTTTACTTGACAGGATTCCAAAGGGTGTGAGCTATCTGAAACGGAAATCAGACTATGTTAAAGAACCTATTTCAAAGGAAGGTTTGGAATCCATTTGGAAGGTTATGGCTGAGGTCGGAGAAGTGGCAATGCTCTGGAATCCTTATGGTGGAAAAATGAGTGAGATTTCGGAGACGGAAACTGCATTCCCGCATAGAGCTGGAAACATATTCAAGATCCAATATTCTGTGAATTGGAAGCAAGAAGGAATTGACACCACCAACCATTATGTCAATTTGACAAGAACTCTCTTTGAAGCCATGACTCCTTATGTCTCAAAGAACCCGAGGGAAGCATTCCTCAACTACCGTGATATCGACATTGGTAGCATTGGCAGCCATGGAAATGGGACATTCCAGGAAGCAAGTGTTTATGGGCATAAGTACTTCAAGGATAACTTTGACAGATTAGTGCAAATTAAGACAAGGGTTGATCCTGATAACTTTTTCGTGTATGAACAAAGTATTCCAACTCAATCATCATCTTACAGTAAGATCCTATGAAGGTTGTAGAGAATTATTAAGAATTAGTTCATCTCCTGCTTGTCCGAGTATGCTCAGTTTCAGGACAGAAATTGAAAGTCTTATACTCGGGAAAGAAAAAATAAAGATGTTAGTTTTTTCCCCATAGTTTTTTAAAATGATTTTTCTAATTATCGTTTGATGGAATTTGTTGTATACTGTGTTGAAGAATAATTAATTTGAACTTCAAGAAAAAAAAATCTTAGGTTGCAATTTCAATCTTTATATTTTTTTACTAATCAAGAACAGGAATGCTTATGTGACTTGACAAGAAATTAGACCTTCTTGATTTAAGAAGAAATTAAAGCAAGAAGTGCATTTTACTCAAATGCACAATTTTTTTGTGACTCTCCAATTGGTTATATAAGATAAAAAAAGAGAGAGGAGAATTAAGAAAAGACATTTCTTTTTCTATAGAGTATGTTTGATAATGTAGTATATAATATATTTTAAAAGTATTCTTTTAATTGAAAACACATTAAAATAATATTTTTATAAATTTTATTTTATTTTTAATATTAATACATCAAAATAAAAAAACCTAATTTAGAGTTTTTTAAGCAAAATAACAAGTCGAAAAGAATTAATAATCTTCAAACTAGATACAAAAGTCACACAAGTCACTAATCCAAATGGAATGGAGCTCGACAAAAATTGAATTCACCCGAGCATCAAAACACAAACTTTGAGGGCACATATATGTGTGATAATTTATATTTGTAGAAAATTGTTAGTCTATACATGTTATGATAGGCACCTATCGTCAAGCTTAAATCAAGTAGGACAGACATTCAAAAAAAAAAAATTAGCAAAAAGACTCCACCTAAAAAAAATCTAGCATACCATAAAACAAGACATACAACCAAAAGAAAAAGAAAAGAGGAGGGTGTTGTTTTCTAAAAGATATATATGCAGCGGAAACAATGAATTTATAATTTTTAGGAGTTCTAGGAATTTTGTTAGATAGATTTAGAATTATTTAAGATTTATATGAAAATTACCTGAAGATTAAATATTATTTTTGGTTTTAAATAATTACCTCAAAGCTAGGTTATCACAAACCACAAGTTGTCAAAGTGTTTGGCATTTAACGATAATTCACATGAACCACCAATAAAAAATCTCTTAAACCCATTTAAGAGAGAAGAATTATTAAACCTTTAAATGCTAGCTCTTTTCTTTTATATTTCAGGTGTTTCTGTAACTTACGTAATTTTTCTCTCTTGTGTGTACTATATAAAAAATAAGAGATGTATGATTCTATGTATAAGGAAACTTGAAAAATCTATAAATAGAAAAAAATATCAATTTTCCCCTTAAATAATATTACACATATTATTTTAGTATTATTTTACAAATTTATTCAATCAAATCCTTACTTGATTTTTTTTTTAGATTTAGAATTGTAATTCCCTATATTAATTACATTCTAATTCTTAATTTCTAAAATTTATTTATAATCAAGTCACACTTAATTAATCATTCTATTTTAATTTTTTTCAATAATTATTATGTATGACACCTATTAGGTTCCCTAATAAGTTGGTTCAAATATAAATCATAATCCTAAATAAAATAGAATTAAATAAATTAAATAATTTAATTTATTATAAATTCAGTAATTGATTGATTTATATTTGAAGATCAAGTATAATGTTTAATAACATGTCATGATCTTCTAAATATTAAAAATATCATAAGTGGTTTGATTTAATATTTCAATAAAGATATTAGGTATAACACGAACTATATAAAGGTATTTAAGTGATTAAAAGAGGATTCATCACTCTAGGTGAATTAGAAAAAATATTCCACATGTTCTCAAATAGTATTGATTGTAAATCCTTACACAAGGTGAAATGAGATTTGAAAAGAGTTTCAAATCATAATCTATAAATCAATGATTATGGTGTTGAGAATAAACATGATTTGACAGAAATAATAATTACACTGAGAAATTAATTACTAAAATGTTAGGTAAACCACTTACAACTTTTTTAATATTTGAAGGATTATGACAGACTACTAAACATTGTACTTAATTTTTAAATATAAATCAATCAATTGTTTAATTGATAATAAATTTATTTATTTAATCTTATTTTATTTAATATTACGATTTATATTTGGGTCAATTTATTAGAGAACCTAATAGGTCACACATATAAGAAACATTAGTCATAAATTGATTAAACAAATGTGACTTAATTGTAAAAAAAAAATTAGAAATTAAGACCTAGAATGTAATTTATATAGTAAATTACAATTCTAGATAATTCTAGACCTAGCTAGAAAAATTAAGTAGGGATTTATTGAATAAATTTATAAAATTATCCTAAAATAATATATATGATATTATTATGAGAAAAAATTGATATTTTATCATTTATAATGTTTTTAAATTTTTCTATAAATAAAATATTATGCCTCTTATTTTATAAATAGTATATAGTAAGTAGTACATGTAATACAAAACACTTGAAAAACACTAAATAAAAAAGATAGCACTAAAAAATATAGCAATCCCTCCCTTTTAAAAGGCTATGATAGATTTTTTATTAATAGTTTGCGGATATTGAACTTAAACGATACTTAATTTATAATAATTTAATTTTAAAATAATTATTTAAAACTGAAAATAATACGTGATTTTCAAGTAATATTTTTATAAATACTAATCAACTCTAACTCTATAGCGTGTGCGAGGCTTCTCACGTTGAAAATTGGTAACAGCACGCGTTATTGGACTCTTTTAATTGTAGTTTTTTTTGTGGAGGAGTGTGCGATGGTTGTCGTTGTTAAGGTTGTAAAAAATTGTTAGGGTTAATTTGGTTTCTTCATTTTACAGTAAAATATTTGCTTGGATCAGTTTATTTAGCAATAGAGAATTAATTTTAAATTAATAAGTTGTGTTTAAATTAATTTTAATATTTTTTTTTCTGAATATCATCTTTAAAATATGAAGATGAGAAATGATTAAGGGATAATATATATATTATTAAAATATCTTTATACTTTCTAAAACAATTCTTCTTTTTATAAATTCTATCTTTTAGTTTCTAAATTGTTTTAAAAATATTTTTTAGAATTCTACAAATTTTTGTAAAGAAAAAAAAATCTAAAATCTTTTTTGAAAAGAGGAACCTTTGCTTTTCAAACTTAAACACCATTTTCCTTTCTTGATAAAAAGGCAAATTTTAATAGAACCCATCCTATGCTTTTCAGTTTATCACTCTGTAGAAACAACACCTCACACCCTCTGAAAAAAGGGTAATTTAGTGCCGAATTTATATTTCCTGTCATTTTCTTCTTCTTCTTCTCTTTTTCTTTCTTATATTTTTTAAAACGCTTGGTAATTTCAGTAATTCAGTACTGGCTTTCGAAAATAGAATAAATCACTCCCACAATTACTCATGCCTGCACAAATTCACGCAATGAAACTCGATTTCTTTTAATGAAAAATTCCTTAAGTTGTGTTTTTCATTAAGTTATGATTAAGATGCCAATGAAAGCACAAACAAAAAGATAAGGAAAAAAAAAACAAGAGTCTTTAATCGAAATATCAAGCACAAACTCATTAACGGGATGGTTCCTCGACTAAGCGAGAAGTCACATTGAGCGAACAAATACAAAATATCAAAGTTAATCGTGAAGTAGATTAACACGAAAAATCAACTAAAAAAAAGTTACATGAAAAAAAATAACATTGTGCCAATCAATAAATTAACTATAATTAAAAGGAATCAGTGTTTTACTATAGCAAAAATTAATATGGATTATAAATGATTTCACTATGAATTAATTGCACTGGTCGGTACTATATCAAGAGTTATTAAAGACCGTAAGTAATTTCACTATAGACTATACTGTTTTGAGTTTGCTCTTTGCTAAACGCACTGTGGGTTTGGGAGGCATAATGGCAGGGCTACCTTTGCCACAAAGAATTGCAAAGACTATAGGGGGTGAGGTTGTCTTTTTAGGTGGGAGAAAATGGTCGGTTCGGATTTTGGTGAAGCTGTATGATCTAAGCTGCAGACACCTAACGCTCGGATTAAAGCTTGGACGCTAGGGCCAGACCCGTGCGCCTGGTAGCAGCCCCAGAAATGGACACCTAGCGCCAGGGCTAGTGAGCGAGCCTGGCAACAGCACTAGGCTGCAGGCACCTGGTGCGGGGCTACCATGCCCTATGCGCTAGGTAAACTCACACGTCTTGCTAAACACTCGAAAGAGCAGTTCTACATGCCCGCTCGCATGGGTCTGAAGACACGTTCTTTGGGTGCAGACCCCGACGAGCGGGTCTACAGCCCCGCGAGCCTAGGGTATGTGCCCAGCACTATTGACTCTGCAGGCCCGAGTGCAGGGTGCAGACTTGCACGCCGGGGTCAATTGTGATCCGCACCTTAGGTCTGAAGACCCAGGTGGCTGGATCTGCAGACCCTGCAAAGAAGAAAAATAAAAAAAAATATCAATTATTAAATTATTGTTATCGTTAATAAATGTTTTTTTTTTAAATTATTACTATAAAAAATTTGGTTAGACAAGTTCAATACTATTATTAATATAATAAATATTATTATTTGTATTCTAAATTATTATTTTTATTATAATTAAAATTATTATTATTAAAAATACTATTATTTTTATTATAAATATTATAATTTTTATTATAATTAATATTATTCATATAATAATTAATAAATTTGTAGAAAATATTATTAATATTGAAAAAAATAATATATTTGATTTGAATGGTAAAATTAAAAATTATTATTACTATTGCTATTAATTTTATTGTCATTACCAGATTTTAAAAAAACATTATTACTACCATAGAAGAAAAACATAATTTTTTTTCCTTAATTCATATTAACATATTTTTGTATTATTTCTGATGTGATTATATAAAAAGTTGATTTTAAAAAATAAAAAAAATATTATCTCAGTATATTTTTTAAAAATATATTTTAAGATATTTTCAATTTTATTTTTTTAACTCTTGAATTTTTTTTCTTTTCTCTTTTTGATTTTTTTTTCTACTGTAAAGAAGAAATAAATTAATGTGACTTTTTTTATATTATATAAAAGTTTAGTGATGATAATGTTTTTTTTTCATTTCAGGTTGGGTTGAATTTCTTTATTAAGTCATGTTTCTTTTTGCGTTCCAAAAATGCTTTGAAAAAAAATTGAATTTTTTTATTGTTTTTTTACTTCAAATTCATATTTTTGATGCTTTTGTGTTTGTTTTTTAAAATATATTGAGATTGGGTCTGGTTACACAGCCAGATCCAAAAAGAATATATTAAATTGGATCTTGCCCAGCAGGACTCGTTCAAGCTGGGTCTTGCCCCAAAAGGACCCAAAATTGCACGGCTGGACCCGTTAGCTTTGGCTCTTGTTGCCAACAAGACCCATCAGCGTGAGTCCTGTCCCAAGCAAGACCCATCAGCGTTGGGTTCTACACTTGGAGGACCTAATGCTTTCAAAAAAAAAAATTTCTCTCATGTAATTTTTTTCACATAATAAAGAGAAAATAAATTGATAAGAGTTTTTTTATATTGTTTAAAAATTGGGTGATCATAATTTTATTTTCATTTGAGAGGTTGTGTTGAATTTTCTTATTAAAGCATATTTATTTTTGTGTTTAAAATATTCTTTAAAAAAATTTGAAATTTTTTATTTTTTCTCTAATATTATGATATTAAAGTTGATGGAGCTCTCAATAGATTTTTAATTCACATCATATACTTTATCTATTTATATTATATAAGAGATTTTTTTAACAATAAAATCCATTAAAAAATAATTTATAAATATTATAATATAATATTATTTTGGGTAATAGAAGATATTTTAATTTTATAACATTAGTGTATGAGATTGAAAATTTTATCAATTTTTTATTGTCTTTAGATTTTTTATTCAATAGTTTTGAATTATATGTATTATTAAATACATAAAGACATTATGTGTTGAGTCCTGTTAGTAGCAGGATCCAAAATAACTTTAGGTCCGGCTGCACAACAGGACCCAATAAGTTTGGGGACCCAAAAACACTAGGTTCATATCCAATTCTCTTGGGGCGCCCTTAGGACCCAACTCCTTTGGGTCTAGCGTCAAGACTCAATTACCTTGGATCCTGCTTCAGGACCCAAGACTAATGTGTTCCAAGTCCGTATCCAATTCTAGTCCTGCATCAAGACTTAAAGGAAATGGGTCATACCTCAAGACCTAAGGTTAATGGATCCTGCTTCAAGATCCATCTCAATTGAGTCCTGTCTCCGCACCCAATTCGCTTGGTTCTACGTTAGAATTCAATTCTCTTGGGTCTAGCATCAGGATCCAAGATTCATGGCTCCTGCGTCAGGATCCAATTTGGGTCTTAAATTTCTAAATATTATTATATTATTTTTTAAAAGATTAAAAAATATAAAAATTTAGACAAATAAATTAAATAAACTTGAAGCTCTTGGATATGATGTTATATCCAAATCTAATACTTTTAATTTTATATTATTTTTTATAAAAATAAATTAGCGTGGGTCTACTAGCTAGTATGGATTAAAGTGGATGCAACAGTGGATTAGATAGTTGCTTTAGTTTTTCTTAATTAATAATAATTAAAGCATCCCATCCCTTGATCCTGCTGGGAAGAATAGGACTGTAGTGTGGATATTGACTTTTACGTGATAGGGTCCTACGTGCTGCCTTGAAATTAATTAGTCTACTCTATATATTAGAAAGTGGCTATTAGCATGCATGATACCAATTTGTTATAAATTTGTTTAAATTCTTAATTTTTTTAATGTCAAAGAAACATTCTACTATAGTTTATTTTATATATATATATATATATAAAAAAAAAGAGAGAATATAATAAAGATTATGTATTTTCAATAGAAATAAAAACGTGAAGTATATAGTTCGGATAAGAATTCATATGGTTGTGCAATTCAAAAGAACAACCATTAAGACATAAGTTTGTCATGGCGACAATGCATCGTGTCCTGACAGTGGATGCATGTGATTTCTAGGTGACTGTGAAATCAACTCAGGCCACGGATTCAATTAAGGATGAGATTGGTATAAGACTCGGGTTATAAATTAAATATATTAATTTTTTTAAAATAAAAATAATTTTTTAAAAAGAGAAAATAAATATAGCTCAATTCTCATTTTATTAAATATAAAATGATAAAATTTGATAAGAAAATGACAAATAAACTGGTTCGATTCAACCTGAATTAACATGACAAATCTGTAATTTGGATGATAAGAATCAAATCAACCCAGGTTAATCCACCAAATTCGTTGTCCAGTTCATGAGATCGAGATAACCCAATAGAAAATAAAACAAAGAAAATCTAAAGGTCTATTTAAAAAAAAAAAAACCAATGTCAAATGATGAAAACTAAACAGATAATACATAAAAAATATATTAACTCGAGTTAACTTTTTAAATTCGTAACCCGAGTCATTAGAATAAAAGCACCCCATCTCATAAAAATCAAAAAACTCAATTCTCAACCAGTCAAATATTGAATGATAAATTTAAAAAAAGAATCTCAATTATATAAAAAAATCTAAAAAAAATAGTAATTAAAATAATGAGGATCAAAATAAAAATTAAAAATAATTTTAATTTTTGATGGAAAGGTAAAATTAAAAAGAAAAATCAAATTAGCAAATAGATCCAAAAGAAAAAAAACAATAAAAAATAATGAGGATAAAAATTGAAATAAAAAATCAAAGCAAATTTTCAATTGATAGGTAAAATTGAAAATAAATTAATTTAACAAAAAAAATTCAAAAACAAAATAATAAAAAAAATAAGGATATAATGGAAAACATATTAAAATTTTACAAATGGCTAATAATAAAATTTTAAAAAAAATAGAGACTGGAATCGAAATCTCAAAACATCAGGGAAAAACTGAAATTCTACATGACAACCTGATTTTCTTGGAGAGAAAGAGACAGTAGGGGAGAAGGAAAAAAAAAGCTGTCACCTCCCACTTGCTAGCCAACCACTTTTTTAATTATTTTTTATATCTATTTAAATACCACATTGCCTTTTATTCCACTTCATTATAACAAAAACTTTAGTCTAAACAAATGAAAATTCTCCTAGATGTTAGTTTTAAATTTTTTTTATTTGAAATGGTTGTTTTGCTGTAATTTTAAAATGGAAAAAGACTTTCTTATCCCCAAACTATATAATATTGACTAAAAGGTCTTTTGCAAAGTTCAAGTCATAGTTATGAAATCGGCTTGGGGTTGACCCAAGATCCTAGTGACTCGAGGTCTTGGTCAGGTTTCAAATCATAAAAACTAAGGCTTGCAAAACTCTGGTGACTCGCCGGGTCAATCCAAAACCTGATTTTTTTTACATTTTTTATTTTTTTAATAAACCATAAAAATATAAAATTAATTTATGAATACTTAGTCTTATATATTTTTTTTTATATATAATTTATATCCACATGGATTGTTTCTTAACTTTTTACGTGTGATATTATACTACACTTTACATTTTTTTATAGCTTACAACCACATGGATTGTATCTTAATTTTTCGATGTGGGATAATTATATATAACTTATATCTATATGAATTGTTTTTTAATTTTTTGATGTACATTTCTTTTTTACATTTATATTCATAACTTTTTATACTTCATGCCTCATATTTTTTTTTTTATATAGTCTATATTGACATGTATTTTTTTAAGAGTTTTTTATGTGAAATATTAAACCCCAGCTCAAACATAATTTTTATTTTTATGAGTTGATGAGGATAAATTCATATAACCTGGGACTTAGAACCTGATTCTTGTCTAGATCACTATGAAATGAACTAATCCAATTGCTTGTTTAAATGTTTTTAGTTAGACGAGCACAACTGTTATTATACTGTTGCAATAAATAATATTCCTGAGTACGGGTGAATAGTTTTTTTCTGAAGGGGTTTGAGTTTTTGTTAATGCTAGATTGGTATTGGAGATGCCGACTTTTACTTAGCAGAACGAAACTCCTTGCCGTGTGTTATATGTCCTCTGGTTTTAATGGATAGTTGACAAAATAGAAAAAGAAAACGATGGAAGGAGACTGTATAGTGTTAGATAGGCATACAAGAGCCCGTTCTTGATAGCCAACAACCCTCGTCCTCATGAAAAAGTCAATAAAAATGAAAAGTACCACCCTCTCTCTCTCTCTCTCTCTCTCTCTCTCTATATATATATATATATATATATATATATAGAGAGAGAGAGAGAGAGAGAGAGAGAGAGAGAGGGAGGGAGAGGGAGAGGGAGAGGGAGAGTATAGACCTATGGGATATTCTAGTATTGAGTAATCTTCTGACCAAAAAATATATAATTGAATTAATCTACACCAACTTTATCTTATTCTTTAATTATAAGTAAATTTTTTTTTATACTTTTCGTACTAACACTCAGGTCAAAGATTTTGTTCTAATCTCCAAAATATTTTATTAATAATAATATATATAGTAAATGAGATGTACATAATACTATGGATTGATTCATGGTCT
>Ga0325405_1006772_pt1 | contig 11565 bp, 6 predicted proteins | sample PopdelMetagenome_21_FD_205663 | JGI IMG/M metagenome (GOLD analysis project Ga0325405, IMG submission 205663) | Populus deltoides microbial communities from Bellville, Georgia, United States - Xylem-Control-R2 | ecosystem: Host-associated > Plants > Phyllosphere > Stem > Wood/Secondary xylem...
TAACCTTCGTTGCCTAAATAAAACGGGTAAATATAGGAAAAACGAGCAAGATATGATCAGTTCGAAGTGAGGCAACACTTAACAATTAAAAAGGAAGCAAGATATGATCAGTTCGAAGTGAGGCAACACTTAACAATTAAAAAGGAATTTGTTCAGAAGGTTCTACAAGCCTATTGGAGATCGACTCAATCTAACCGGTTGTAATTAGGAAGGCTTTTAAATTATACTTAGAAGTTATTGTTTTATCAATTTTATCAATTTTCTAGTTAATTTTGTTATTTTCCTACATAAACAGAATTTGTTTTGATTTTCAGGGGTTCTAATTTGATTATTTTTCTTAACCGAGGCCTTTTGAATCTTGAATTTATTTTTTTCAAATTTACAGTTATAACCCTTAAAAAAACTGTCTGGGACCTACGCTTGATTTTTTTCCAATATAAAAGGGGCCAACACATCAGCAATGTGTCATGTAGCACTTTTGTGCAGCTTTCAGGCATTGATCTAAGATTCCACGTTTGTGGTACTGAAAAAATCAGAGAGATGACAGAAACTTCTTCTTCTTCAACGAGCATCTCCAAAGACTTACCTTCAGAGCATGTCTTAGCAGTCAAAAGGTTTTTTGAAAGCGTAGGAATCCATGCCTCTCTCCCTCAAAACTCCACTTCTAAAGACTTTTATTCCGATCTCTTTCGCGATCTCTTTAAAGCCGGCCATGTCCAACGTGGCCATGTCTCCTGCATCGTCCCTGTCTTGCCCGTTGTTGGCGTAAGATTCTCACTCTTTTCTCTTGTCTTTAATTCATCAAGAAATTGGATTGCAAAACAATTTATTATTCTAACTGCTATAGAATTACTATAATGGGCTACATGGAGGCGCTGTTGGGGCTATAGCAGAGAGAGCGTCCATCGCTTGTGCTAGAACTGTTGTGGCTGATGATAAAAAACTTTTTCTTGGTGAATTAAGCATCTCTTACCTCTCTGCAGCAAAACTAAATGTGAGTTTCTCTTTTGGTGCCATTTCGTGCTTGCCTCATTTGTAATACAGAAAAGCCTCAACACTAATGATGGGGTTCTTCAATCTTAGGTTTCGCCAGTCTTCCAGATTTTAAATTCTTTGATTATGCAAGTGTGTGCTCAAGAAAATTTGATGCAATGAAATTCAATCAACTTGTTCTGTTCAGAAAATTGCCCACCGCTCAGTTGCCTGCCTTTGCAATTGTCTTCTTGTTTAGTTTTTTAATTTGAAACTCGTTCACTTGCCATTGCAACTTCTGTGTATTAGTTTCTTAGAGTAACTTTTTTACTTGTGGTAATTAGATTGGTTTCACATGCTTCAGGATTTCTATCTAATTTACTACTATCATACAATTTAAACAATTTATCTTGGCAGGAGGTGTTGCTGGTTGAAGGGTCCGTACTGAAGAGTGGAAGGAATTTGACTGTTGTTGCATCTGAATTCAGAATCAAGGAAACCAAGAAGTTGGTCTTTACTTCTCGTGCTACATTCTATCACATGCCTGCTGCCAAGTTATGAAATTTCTGTGGTTTTACATATGATCTTGTCTTTAACTTTTTGAATGCTTTGCCTGTAACCATGAATAAAATCTTTTCATTTGTTCAATAAGAATGAGATGCCCATGGCTATACTCTGATGTCCCGTTGCAGATAGCTGATAGACTATGTTTTTGTGCGTTTTCGTGGAGTGTTTGTTTGAACTGTAACAGGAATGGAATAATGACCATTTCAAACTGAATGTGATGGTGAAAAGGGATGTTTGAACTTTTGAATGGAGTTTTTTCTTATGGGTCAGAGCTATCTTTTGTTGGTTTTATCATAATAGAAATGTCAGTAGTGGATCCAAGCTCAAGGTGAAAAGGATCTTTCTTTCTGATTCTTTTTAATGATGACCAGTCATTTACAGATGAAAGAATAATTTTGTTGTATGAAGTATGGAAAAGGTTGGTTCTTACTCTAGGGATGATTTTTCCTTCTGCCAAGGGCCAACTTTAGGGTAATCTCACCTTTTTATCCCTGCAAATTGAAGTTGTGAATCGTAAACGGGAAAGAAAACAAAGAAGCTGAACTGGACTTCTGGAACAGGACATGATAATCCTAGAACATGGCAACGGTTACAGCTCCTGCATTCACAAATTCAATACTTTGTCAGTCATTTCTGGTTCACCTGCAGATTCAGCATCTTTTATTGTTGCCTTCTAGTCTTCTGCAATGTTATGCATGTAGATGCTTGTTTCTACGAGCAATTTGCAGGGAAAGAGATTACAAGGTTCCATCTTTACTTGAAAACTCACTGAGCAGCTCGATGAATGTTGAAGGGAGAAGGTACTCGACATCTGAAGACTCCTCTTAGGACACCTCGGTTGATTGGTTTGGCAAAGGGGATGGAGACATTGGTGGTTTTTTTTTGGTCAAACCAGGATATTTCAGGCGCTGGCCCAGACTAATTCCTCGGTCCGGGTGGCAAGGACTCCCCAAGCGTCCTTCTACAAACAAAGAAGAAGATTGAACCCCCAACTTCATAAGCGATGAGAGCATGCCTACTGCTCCGCCAGACCTCTAGGTGGAGACATTAGTGGTTTGAAAATCAGCATATAATATTTTTTTGGCTAAAAATCCTTTTTCCAATCAATTTATCATTTAAAAATATCTAAAACAAATTTTAGTGATCTTAAAAAAGAAATTTGTTATTAAATTTGAAAAAAATCAGTCCCAGAACACAAAATTAACCTCATTTAAAAAACTTTTTATATCTCTGATTACACAAGAGAAAAGTTAAAAACAAAAAAAATTAAAAAAGCATATTAATACTCAGGAAGGAAGGGTTTGGGTTACACAGTTAATTTTGTTTAAAATAATTTTTTTATATATTTTTAGATATTTTAATAAATTAATATTAAAAATATTTTTTTTTTATTTTAATATATTTTTTAAAAAAACATTTTAAATCATTACTGTTATCGTAATTTCAAATAAATCATAAAAATAATGCTTTTCATGGTTGGAATCTTTGTCGGTTATAATTTTTTTTCCCAGTAATTTTCTCTTCTTTTTTCAAATTAAAAATTAAAATCGAAAGAAAATAAAATCTAGACAAAAACATTTGATCGCCAGGCTAAAGGCAACATGAAGGAAATTTGATAAAATCCCAAGGTAATATTTAGCAAGAAAAAAAAAGTGATTTGAGGCCGAAACGACATCGTTGAAAGCTAGTTTATCCGTAGAATAAAAAACAAAGCACTCACAGTTGCAGAGCTAAGAAATGGCAACTCTAGCTCATCTCTCTCTCCTCTCAAAACCATCACCACCACCACAACTCAATAACCTCTTCTCCACCATCCCTAGAACCCGTCTCAACCCACAATCCAAACCCACCTGGTTCAAATGCTTAGCCAGCCAAACCGGGTTCTTTACTAAACTAGGTCGTTTAATAAAAGAGAAAGCCAAAAGTGATGTTGAAAAAATCTTCTCAGGTTTCTCCAAAACCAGAGACAACCTTGCTGTCATTGATGAGCTCTTACTGTACTGGAACCTCTCTGAAACTGACCGTGTTCTCGACGAACTCGAAGAGGTTTTAGGAAATGCTTAAATTCTAAGCTTATTTTTGGAAGCTAATGGGTGGAAGTTTTGATTTATTTATATTTGGGTTTTGATTGTAGGCTTTGTTGGTGTCTGATTTTGGGCCAAGAATTACTATTCAGATTGTGGAGAAATTGAGGGAGGATATATTAGCAGGGAAGCTTAAATCAGGGAGTGAAATAAAGGTATTTATTTGATTACTATAAGTGTTGATTATTCAACTGTTCAGAAAAGATTGGCATTTGAATTGCAATGTTCTTTGTTTGTAGGATGCACTGAAGAAGAGTGTGCTGGATTTGTTAGAGAAGAAAGGGAATAAAACCGAGCTTCAACTTGGATTCAGGTTCTGATGTTTTTTTTTTTATTCTTTGTTGTTGTGCGATGGTAAAGTTTGGTTTTTCCCTTTGGAGTTGATATGGTTTGTGTTGTGTTATCAGGAAACCGGCTGTTGTTATGATAGTTGGTGTTAATGGTGGTGGGAAGACGACATCTCTTGGTAAGTCAAGAATTGAGCTTCTAATTTTTGGTTTTGAATTGAATTTTGGAAATGAGGGTGAACTTTTTAAGGAGTTATCAGAATATTTACCTAAGCCAATCCGATGAATGCCAACATTTTAATGGTTTCTGGTAATGTACACGTTGAGATAAGTGTGTCTCTGATAAGGAAGTTGGTGAAGTATTAGGTGGTAAATTTTGGGGTGGTTTGAGTTGTAGATTTTACTTGGAAGCTTGGAGAGGCTTTATTACACTTTTGAGAAATTTAAGGTCTGCCTAAATACGCTCTCGTGAACATGTGTTCTTGAGTTTTTTCTATTATATTGTTTCTAGTTGTTGCTAAAGAAATATGATCTCATTTACTGTTGCTGCAGGAAAGCTAGCATATAGATTGAAGAATGAAGGGGCAAAGGTGAGATTTTGTTTGCCTTTTCTGCAATGTGATAAGTGCCTTTACACAGAGAGAGAGAGAGCATTAGAAAATTGGTATTTGTGTGATTTTTAGAGCTGAATTGAAGATAATATCATTCAAAGTTTCAGGCAATTGATTTTGACATCCCAAGGAAAATGTGCTTATAGAGATGAGGACTCAAACGTTTAATGAATATGCTGTTGAATTTTGGTGTAATATTTCTTGATGATGTTGTTTTACCAAATACCAATACTGTGTGTTGATTCCACTGATATGGATTAAGATTAGATTTATATCGGAGAATGCAAAACCCTCAGCCTTGTCTTGCATTTAAAGTGCATGGTCTGTGTTTCAAAAAGACTTACTTCACACAAATTCCTTGATGAATTGTGCTCTATGGACTGAAACAATGATTGTAGCGCAATGCATACTGTATTTTTTTTTTCTTTCAAAATATAACATTTATTCTGCCTTTTTGTTGTATCCTACTATCCTGGGTTAAACTAGAACGGAGAATGTGTTGTATGTCCAAATGTAGAAGAAAATTCTGAACTGCCCTTTATTTGAATATTATGTTATAGATCTTCTGGAAAAGCTTTGCTATGAATTGCTTGAATACATAGAATTATCACAGGGGGTTAGAAAATTGATGTTGTCTCCTAGGGGAGTGAATAAAGTTAATATCTGCAATTGTAGACGGTGTACCAGGAAGTGCAGTCGGAATACTATGTTCAGGGATCCTACTGAAGTGCTTGTGCATGCGTGCTTTTTTTCTTTTCATTTTTCTCTTTCCAGCTGAATTGTTGCCCAGGTTATCCTTTTGTCCACCTGATGCTTTCAAAAACAGAGATTGTCTTATCCACAATAGGTCCATCTTTATTTCCTTGTGCTTTTTCTATCGTTCCAGATACTGATGGCAGCAGGGGATACATTTAGGGCAGCTGCCAGTGATCAGTTGGAGATATGGGCTGAAAGAACTGGGTGTGAGATTGTTGTGGCTGACGGAGAAAAGGCCAAAGCATCATCAGGTAGACTACTGGATCTCTAATGAAATCAGTCTCTTCTTTAGCTTTTACCAATCTTTAAAAGATAACTTGGTATAGCTACTAACATATGATCTTAAAGTGCTTTCTGAATAGTTCTTTCTCAGGCTGTAAAGAAAGGGAAAGAACAAGAATTTGATGTTGTTTTGTGTGACACATCTGGACGTAAGTCTACGGATATCCCATGATTATCTATCTAACTTTTATGTGCTTTCTACCAGTTATATTTGAAATATATATCTATTTGTCAGGTCTCCACACTAATTACAGCCTCATGGAAGAGTTGATCGCATGTAAGAAAGCTGTAGGCAAAGTAGTTCGTGGTGCGCCTAATGTAAGCTCAACTGTTTGCCGCCTTGAATATCTTATTAGCATTGAAGTGTTTCAATGCATCCTGTAAAATTTTATAATTGTGAGCTCATTGTGATGTTTTTATTCAAGTTTTGACTGCTGTACCATTGTTTCAGTCTCCAACACTGTCTTTCATGGTTAATTTACAAGTTTCTAATCTGATAAATTTTAGCAGAAATCTAAATCCTTTGAAATCTTTTGTTCAATGTTTTGTAATTACAGCTCTATATGGATTTTTGAGATAAGATATATGGTTATGATCATTGGTTATGGAAAGTTCATTTGCATGAGTTGAATATCGAAATTCTCTACTTTGTCATTCCAAATATCTGATTTGATTTGAAACACCAATTTTGTAGATTTGTGAAATGCCATTTCATAAGATTTGCAGGAGATCTTACTAGTGTTGGATGGGACTACTGGTTTGAATATGCTTCCACAAGCAAGAGAATTCAATGAAGTAATATCCCTATCTCATATTTCTCCATCAAACATGGCTTGTTATTCATTGTTTTCATTAAGATGATTTAATTACTTTTCCGAAATGTGATTATATGCAATTTAACCCCTTTTGGGACTTGTGAATATATATGTATGTTCTGGAGTTTTGGGGAGGAAACATTATCATGACCATTATTTACTCCAAAAAAATTGCTTTGCATTGCCAAGGACTGAGCTTAAACAATAGATGGAATTCTTGTAGAATAGAAATTAGCAAAATATTTTAGTAATTATCTCTTCATTTATAATTTGCGTGTTCTCAACTTCCTTCTTGGCATTTTTGTGCCTGTGATAATTTTTGGAAGAAGGAAAAGAAGATTCTTAGAGCATCCAAAGGAATAGTCCAAAGGGAGGAAAGGAGAGAGACCATAATCTAAACATGATTATCTAGGGGAAGAAACAAACGTAACAATGTTATTAAGGAATGAACAATTAGACAAGTTGCTTGCTACACACTCAACTATACCTTTTGTTTTTTCATACATGTAAAGTTTCCCCATTACCATGCTTTGGTGCTATTATTCTTTCTTCAAGCGTTAAGCATCTTGTTCGAGTCTTTAACATGCAACTGTGCTTACAGGTTGTTGGAATAACTGGTTTCATTTTGACAAAACTCGATGGTTCTGCTAGAGGTGGCTGTGTGGTATGCTCCAGTTTCAATGCATTCCTTTTGTTTCATGATTTTGGTAATTAAGGGGACTAATTTTCTTATGCAGGTCAGTGTTGTTGATGAGCTTGGCATCCCTGTAAAGTTTGTGGGTGTTGGAGAAGGTGTAGAAGACCTCCAACCCTTTGATGCCGAGGCTTTTGTTAATGCCATATTTTCATGAGGCAAGTCTGCATCATTTGAAATTATGGCAAATCTGAATCATGGTGATTAAGCCTTTCTTTATGTTCCTACGCACAAATGTTTTGGCTCCATTCAATTTGATATCGATAATTGAAACTCTTCCAAAGTGAATGAATTCATTTGGGGTGATAATAGTATGAAGATTGAGAATCTTGTGCAGTAGTGTGACAGAAGTTCTCTTATCCAGAAATACCAGGAGATTGATCATTCATAATGAGTGCTAACGTGTGCTTCCTGCGTCATCTCTTTTGCAGGGTGATTAATTTTCAAAGTTGCTGAAAATTCTTGGCTACTTAGCAAGAGCAGAGCACTGGGTTTTCTTAATGGGGCCCTTGACAATGGTTGCAATGAACAAAGAGGCTGCAGCTACATGCCAATTTATATGTTTGAAACCTGCATACTAGTTAGTGGAGTTGAACTAGTAGAAGTGAAAAGTATCTCATGTCCACATAATCAAAAGTTAGCAATTCGGAACACTAGTCAGAATGATACTTGTGGATTTCAAGGCAATGAGAGGTTTTTGAGATGGTAACTAAGTTTTTCTTGATGTCATTAAACCATCATGCAAGAAATGAGCCAATTCTATTCAATTGGATATATTTTTGTAGCAAGTTTCGGTAATTGGACCCATATCCCTTCCGCCCATTCTTGAAGAACTGAACTTAACCTCGGTATGTGAAAGTGGTTTGAGAATACCCATGACAACAAAACTAGAAAAAGAAATTACGAAGGATGCATATGCAATGGGCTAGAAGTACAGGGACGGGTGTGTAATTGGGCATCGATTCCAACCCATCTCCGTCAAAACCGAGATTGGTCAGCAAATCTTTCTCCCTCACTATAAGCTCGTCAAGTTTTAACATCGAAATTTCCATCCAAGAACCTTCAGAGCTAGCTACCATGGAGACTCGTGAACCGAAACCTGCGACTTCAACTTTGTTTCACCTTTTCGCGGAAATTATTGGTGGTCTGGAAGAGTCGTCTGGCATTGTGACAGGAATTTTCCAATTTCACCACATATTCACATGACCAGCATCTTCTCCTTTACTTCCACTCCTAACTTGGCTCCCCTCCTAACTTGGGTCCTGAAAGTAAATTTTTAAAAAGTAAATTCTGAAAAAATAAATTATTTTTTTGATTTTTGATAGTGTAATAGAAAATAATCTGAAAAATATTTTCTAATGTTTGGTTATGTCATGGAAAATAAGTTGGAAAATAACTTATTAATATTTTATTTTTTTAAAATTTATTAAAACAATGAGGAACAAATCTTAAATTGAAAAAAAATAATTTCATAAATTATCTCAAATAAAATAAATATTAATCAAAATAATAGAGATCAAATCTAAAAAATAAAAAAATAAGAGATGAAGTTAAAAAAATAATAATTAACATTTCATAAATTATTTCAAATAAAATAAGTAACAATCAAAAGAATGAGGACCAAATTTGATAGATAAAACATTTCAATTAAAAAATGATAAGGAAAAAGCAAATAACAATTATAAAAATGAGGGCCAAAGTTAATATAAAAATTAAATTTTAAGGGATGAAATTGAAAAATAAATATTCAAAAAAAAAAATATATATATATATATATATAAAAAGAATAAAAGAATAAAAAGAATAGAGATCAAATCTAAGAATAAATATGATATTTCTAAATTTTTCACAATTTCAGAAAAGTATTTTCCGCCCAAAATAAAAGGCAAACACTTTCTTGAAAATTAAGCCAAATTTTTCTTTGACTGAAAAGTGTTTTCCGTTGACTAACTTTTCTAATATCAAACAAACAGGAAAGTGTGTAAAGTGGTTTTTCAGAAATCACTTTTAGGGAAACAAACACACCGTTGGTCTCTCTTTTTTTTCATACAATTAAGTTTTTATAGCTTATCGGAATTAATTATTAATTCTTATATTGTAATTTTGCATATATATTTTTTCAATAACATTTTTTCCAGTCTTTCCTAATCAAGATTTTCCATTCATCTAGTTATCTTTTATATATATATATATATATATATATATATATATATATAAAGAGGAAAAGAACAGGGAATTAACCGTAGGATTACGTTATCAGCGGCCCTAAAACCGTAGGAATTAGACGATAGTATTTAAAACGAAGGAAGGCCGGTTATTTCATTAAACTACTGGAAATTGATCATAATTAACTCCGCACAGATAACACTTTGATTATCAAGTCAAATGGGTTCATAATTTACAATCTAGGCGCAGGCATCCCGCAAGCGGCCTGCCGGGCAGATTTTCCCATCCATCCATAGAGGATTATTTTTTATAAAATAAAAAATAGCTCAGCCCACAATTTTATTATTGAAAAATTCTGACTCATTCCAATTAAACGACCTTCTAATTAATCTGAAATTTCTTCCCATATATATATATATATAAGGAAATGTTTCAATTCCAGAGCCAAAGATTATAGTTCTCGAACAAGCAGTTAAAAAGATTTTAGAGCCAAAAAGATTCTAGAACATTCTCAAGTTTAGGTATTGTTCGTCGTATAAAAATTGGAATCTACCTCTCCGAATCAGCGTTTAAGGTCTCCAAAAACATCAGCGTACCGACCTCGTGGCAGACACGAGCAAGGACTGGGTGGTTCAGATTGCTCCTCAGGTGTGTGATTAAAATTAACAGCCAATCCGAAGAGATGTTGACTTCTCCATAAAATAAAATATGGTTGATTCTTTCAGATAATAATATAAATTGTATTATTTTTTAAAATTTTATTTAATAATTTAGAATTAAGATATTAAAGTCTTAATAATTAAACACTCGAAAATTTAAATCTTATTATTTTTATTTATTTAATAAAAAATAAACACAAAATAGTATGGTGGATTGTAAATTTTAAATTTAAAAAGCTTTTAATTATAAAATAATACAAATTTTATTTAATAACTTAGGTTAAAATAATTATTTGACACTCTTCAAACGTCATCAAAGCTGGCGATTACATTACAGTAAAAACAATAAATTGGTGGCCCCAGTGATCATTTAAGACGGTCGACACGGCGAAAGACCGAGTAAATTAATCCTTTCGCCGAAGGTTCCACGCACAGCAAATTTGCATGTCGAAACTGCGTAGGACACGTCTCGTTTGGTTCCCGCCAGGTGTGTTATTTAAAACGACTTTAACTTGTACCAAGTTTTTTACCAAATTAAACTTTGACCTCGATATTTCAAATTGTTTTTTTATAATAAAAAAGGACGTATCTTATAAGTTATATCAAAGTTATTAGTATATTTTATTATTTCAATCCTGGTCTTTTTAAATATAAATGGATCGTCCGGATTTCCACGTTGTGACTTGTAATTAATTAACAATATTTTTTAACCCAATTATGATGTAATTGAATGCGGGAAACTTACAGTTCTCTTGGAAGAAAATTAAACGTTGAAGTAATCTTCAACTTTTCCATGCAATTTCTTCTAAATTTTCCTCTCTACAGTTCTCTTTTAATTCCGTTTTCATTTTTTTTTAATTTTCATTTAGATTGAGACGACTTTGTTTAGTTCCATTATACTTGCAAACTAAACAGTTTTTAGTCCAATTTCTAAATTTAAAAGTATTTCATAAAAAAAAAACTTAATTTTATAAAAAAGCATGTATATTAAATCATAAAAACATATGAAAAATAAATATTATAGAAACATGTTTTGTATTCCTTCGTAATATCACCCAGCATGTTCGTTAACTTTAACTATATTATAAAAGAGCTCTATTTTTAATGTAGTACAGATATTGTTCATGATCTGGATTGGAATAATGATAATTTTTTTATTTTAATTCGATTCTTAAATTTTTTGTTTTGAACAATTGATTCTTAACTTTAACTTTAAAAAATAAAGATAAAGATAAAGATAAAGAGGAGTTGGGAAACAACTTTTGGTACAGAGCATGTATTTTTTTTTTTTAATCAACGTGAGTGTTCAGGTTAGCTTACGTGTACCTCAACTAATTCTATGAGTCCTGAAATTAACGACCATGTAAGTTTTCAGTGACCTTGAAATTTATGAGACTTGAACTAGTAATCTCTAGAAAATAAATCTAGAATCTAACTAGTTAATCTACTCCTCAAAATTACATATCCTCATCCCCTAATCTTTGCCTCAAAGCAAAGGAGGTAGAAAACGAGTGTAATTAAAAGTGTGTTTGGTATTGCGATAGTTGTTGTGGTTATGGTTTGAAAAAAATTGTTTTTATAAAAAATACTTTTAGTTGAGGTTGGTTTGAAAAAATAGGTGTTTGGTTAAGAGCCCGTTTGGCTCTGCGGCTGCGGCTGCGTTTTATTTAAA
>Ga0325405_1006774_pt1 | contig 11565 bp, 6 predicted proteins | sample PopdelMetagenome_21_FD_205663 | JGI IMG/M metagenome (GOLD analysis project Ga0325405, IMG submission 205663) | Populus deltoides microbial communities from Bellville, Georgia, United States - Xylem-Control-R2 | ecosystem: Host-associated > Plants > Phyllosphere > Stem > Wood/Secondary xylem...
ACCTCATTATATTGATTTGCAATGTCAGTGTCAAACAAACATATCACAAAAATACACAACCAATCTGACAACTTACCCACCCACTTCTGACGCCTCTTCTTTTAAGGAAACAAGCTGTTGGGGATCAGCACTTCGCAAGTAACAAAGCTTTGACTGCATAGGATAAACTTCAAGACATGAATATTGAACTAGCCAAAAGTGAAAAAAAGATCAGTGAATATAATGCATTGGGTGCAGCAATCAATTGTGAAAATAACAATTCATAATTCAGACAGGTTTCTTGCATATAAACTTTTACGTTAAGCAAATTTCCACCCAGTTAATGCTAATTCTACAGAATGGCAAGCTTTGTGTTATATCACTATAAACAAAAATTGCTACAGATCACAGGAAGGTGACTTCAAGAGAGAATCACAATCTTCCAAGATCCACATGTAGCAAACGACCAATGCAACATGTATAACAAAAGCAAAAATGCATAAAAGGATACTCAAGGAAAAAAGTTCAAGCAAGAAGTAAAACAGTGCAGAATTAACACGCAGAAAAATATACAGATTCATGACATCACATAAACTTGAAATGCTGATCTCCTGTCAACAGAGTAGAGCAAGGTGAAGCTTCTAATTTCAATACAGAAGATTATTAAATTGATCTAGTGGTTTTCAACTGCAAAACAGGTTTATAGACCAGGGATATCCAGCACTTTTATTTCTAACCCTTACATTTATGTCAAATCCAGAAAAAATGATTATTTTGAAAGAATGAATGAAAGAAAAAATAAACTTAGTGTCTTCAGCTGTTTGCATTGAAATATATTCATCATTAAACTTAATAAAACTGTAATAAGTAGACAACAAAACAAGGGACAAGTTCTGACATGGACACCAATTGTTGGATACAAATCATATTTGTTGACAACTCGTCTTCATATTCACCTGGTAATTGAACCAATTAGACTTTTGTGTGAATACCTTTCCAAATATTTACTTATCATATCAAGGCCTCTAAATCCAGATTTCTATTTATCTATCAAAAGAGCAATCAATGAAACCTCCATCCTCACTAAGACACTGAGTTCTGAACCACGCTAACTGCCCAAAACAGCAACTCAATAAAAGAAAAATAAAGAAGCGAGTATAAATTACAGTTTGGTAAGAACATCCAAACCCCAACATTTGTCCATGAAGAAGTCTTCGAGAAAGGAAAAACTTTTAAAAAAGTTAAACTTGAATCCATGAGAACTTTGAACCATAAAATTCCAGAATTCCAAAGCCCAAATTTTAAAGGTCACATACATAGTAAAGCACCCTGGCCAGCTAAGCATATGAGAACTTGAACAAGATTATGCAAGCAATACACTTTGTCAGGCTATAACGCTTGTTGGCCCCATAGTCATGAAGTATCTCAGATCAATTACATTTCATGCGGGTCCCCAGCCATATACTAATCTCCTTATAACACCCATAATGACCTCTTTTCTATTAATCTCACACCAAATTTAACCCTCGCCAATCACAAACACTTACGTCCAGTCGCATAAGGCAGTATATATCTAAATCATGAAGACAGCAACTTCACGAAACAAAGAAATCACCAACCTTCAACATTATAGGAAACTGCCCAAAATTATACTTTTCTCTGATAACTGGTCTACCATCATACTGAAAGCAAACATCCGCCTCAAACTTCCCAGTATACGAAACCTTAGCCTGTCGACACTGTTTCAAAAAACAAAAGTCACTCCATCAACACGTAAATTTACTTAAAATATACAGACACGGTAAAGGGGAGGGAAAATCTTACTTCAAAAGGAAGTAGCCTCTTACGATTTGTCCTTGAACGAACGTCCTTTATTGGAGCATTTATTCGAGGGTTACTCAAGTATAGTAAGATAATAGTCAAGAAAATGATCAATTTCTAACCAAAAAAACAAAAATCTGCTTTTCTTAACAGAAAATCTGATCGAAAAGAACTGAAAATACTAAAAGGATATGTGAGAGACTGGTATCAGTGTGAGGATCATAAATTCTGACAGGCTTGATGTTATCTAACATGATTTCCAATCCTCTATCCACCATGTAATCAAAGGAATCTATGTGGTGCCTCACTAGCTCTTCCAGCTCCTTGAATTCTCCACCCTTCTTCGCCATTGGAACTGAAAGTTTTTCTATGTTGCTACGGGGTGAGAGTGAGAGAGAGAGAGACTGCGTAGGGTTTTACAGGTTTAGGGTTTTAGAAGAGAGAAGACAGGCGGGGTTTGATTGTTTTACGGCTGCAACGGTAATACAAAACGGGTTGGTGTGTTATGGGCCTTTTTCTACTGGATTTAAAACCGCGTCTTTTGACTCATGGATCAACTACGTGATTCACGATCTGTTTGGATGGTGTGATCCACGGGCTTTACAGCCTCGGAGCTGAAAAATCAGACGAGCCTGGACTCAAAACTGGATCTAGGAAAACCCGGTCCGATTGGGAGAAAACTCGGAGCTGAAAAAATATATCCAGAAAAAAACTTAAAAAAAAAAAAGAACCGATCCGTGCACAGAAAAAAAAATCTTCGTAGGGCCCATCAAAACAACACAAAAATATCCATCCAACTGCAAAAACAAAAATCTTCCATGATCACAATTCCAAGCTCTCAATTACAGCACTTGCAAATTTCACAAATAAAAAAATATATCTTGAACTCCCCAACATTAATTGAAATAGTAATATTCAACAGGTTTTTTTAAAAATATAATTACAGTTAAAGTGTTTTTCATGTTAAAATACATTAAAATAATATATTTTTTTACTTTTTAAAAATTATTTTTAAAATCAACACATTAAAACAATTTAAAATATATATAAAAATTAATTTTTAACAAAAATAATTTAATTTTTTTAAAAAACATGAATTGATATACATTTCTAAACCAGTTACAATTAACTCACGACAAGTAACCACAATTAATTTATTGATTTTTCTCTTACTTGCGCCTCCACAACTTTCTAAAACACACTTCCCCTTTAAGTGCTTAAAAACACTAATAAGTTTTTTTTAACCAAGCAGCAACATAATTGCATGCATACTATTATTTTATTTTCCTTCAAAAATTTATTCTCAATAAGTTTTTAACAGAATTTAATTTTTTATTATTAAATTTAAATTTATTTTTTTAATTAAATTTTAAGCAAATTATTTAAATCCAAAGCAATATAAATTATTTTTTATAATATTTTTAAAATTTGTAATATGAAAACAAACTGATTTAAGAAAGTGGACCACAGTCATTGATTAATTATTCAGAAAAAGTAATTTTTTTCTGGTAAAAATAAAATACATATCACTAATATAATTATATATTGCACTAATAATTAAAATTAAATAAAAACTATATTATAAAAAAAAATAGAGTATCTTATAAGCATAAGCTGCATAACCTCCTTCCCTGTCTCTTACATCTTCCAAATTTCCAATCACACCAGGTATCTTCTCCTCCTCTCTCTTGGATTTCTCTCGATGCTGATACTAAAAGTGAAATATCTGGTGTATTAAGAGCCGTATATTTATACTTGTAAGTAATTAATCTCTGTGATTGGTGTGTATAGGTGGGCTAAACAGAGGAAGATCTGATGTACGTGCTGGTGGATCTTAATTATACACAAGATCATGATGGCCCTTGAAAGTAAAGGTATGTTTATGCTCTGTTTTGTCGTGTTTTCTCTTCTGGGTTTTCTTTTTTCTTTTTTTCTGAATTTTGAATTTTTTTTTTTATCTATTTTGAGTGTTAGTTCAACTATATGTGCGTTTGTGTAATCTTATTTTTTTTGATGCAATAATATTTTTTGATTGATTCTCTATAATGGGTTTTGTTTATAATGGAGAATTGAATGGTAAAGATGGAGACTTGGGGGTTTTTTCAGTGTTGGTTACTTTGTGATCATCACTGCTGTGTAGTTTAGCTTTGAGGCATAACAAGGTTGGTGAATGTGTTGTGGTGTTGCTGAGGGATATGGTTGGAGTTTGAGGTTGATTTGGTTGCTGGTGGAGTGATTGCTACATGAATGTTTAGAGATTCTAGTAGAGTGGAGGATATGTGATTTTATGCTTTGGGGAGATTTGGATGTCAGTGAGGAATTGTGTGAAATTGCAGGCGTATGAGGAATTTGAGACTCGAATTAAACACTCGAGTGGTGGTGTTCTGTGCATTTGTGTGACTTGAACTTTATTACTTGTTGAGTGGATGCACAATGTAGGTTTCCACATCTAGAGCCTAGGTTCAGAAAATGGTTTGGTGATTGTTGAATCAAAGAGTTTTGATCCTGGTCCTGGCATGGTCCTGTACCAGTTTAATCGTGATCCTGTCATGTGTTGCTTTAGGTGTGTACAATCGGTGCAGTGTTGCATGTAATTTTGGTATAAATGCTGCCATGACAGGTGTCTTGTGATTATAATTATATAGAAAATATAAAAGATTAGTGAAACTGTTTGTTGTTTTAGCCATGAGGAATTTGGTTTAATGTGTATTTTTAGAGAAGAAAACGTTATGTTAATTTATCTTCTCCAAAAACACTTGTCATTCTAAAGTACTTAAAATATAAATTCTTTTGATGAGATGGTCTGATTGAGCAGGATCTTCAATCCCCTTAATAAATTGACCTTGATGAGGATTTTAAATGACATCCAGGTTGGATCTAAGTTTTACCATTTGTTTTTTGTAGAATAGCATTGAATAACATGAGATTGAAGGCTCATCTTTCACAATAATCAATAACACTTGAGGACAGAACTCTCTTAATCTAGTCCCTCCACTGATCACCCTCACTTTCTAAGAATCATCAAGAAAGTATCAATTTATGATCATGGCCTTCTCAAAACCCAATTCTACAACTATGCCTACTTACTTCTCCTTCTAATGTCATCCACCGACTAGCTAAAGTACATCCAATTTAGTTCCCAGCTACAGAAGCATGAGCAGAATGTGTATACCTTGCAGATTTTGTTGGCTCCTAAGTTAAAATTTTACACAGGCACATTAGTAAACTAATGTAATGAACATTAGTTTGTTCTCCTTCATGCAACCTTATTCAAATAAAATCCATTAAAAACCTTAATTTGTTCATCCATGACAGTTTTCCAATAATCTCGGTAAAACTTGCCAAACAAGGGGCCTTCTCTTTTGCCATCTTCACAACAGTTTGTTTCACCTCTTCCTCTCCAGCCAATTTTTCATTTCATGAGAGATAAACAATTGAGACCACTTGAGACCTTGAAGCCTGTATGTCTCCATCTGTCAGTTGGAAAATCACTTGTCTTGATCTTATACCAGAAAGTTGGATTTGAAATCTGTGTACCTACACAAAATGATTTGTTTGTAAGAAACAACTTGGCCAAGCAACTAGTTGTATCATGTCTAAAATGTGCACTTTGTATGTGATTTATGTTTGGTAGAAGGGAAAGAAGACCTAGGTGTTTTAAATTCATATAAGTGTGCTTTGGTATCTAGATGCATTCTTGTGGTTTGAATGATGAGCTAATTGAAGTCATACCACTTAAAAGGAGCTATTTCTAGATCTTGTTTTTTTGTTGGCTAGGGTTAAGTAGGCTTTGGTTATCTATTATGTGGATTTTTGCTTCAGGAAGTGTGTCATGGGATGTATCTTTTACTTGGAATGCTGAAGATTGTGAGGTGTTCACTTGACGGGCTATAAAATTGTGTACGAATAAGAGAAAAAAAAATTCTAAACTCTTCTTGTTTTTGGCTAAAGTAGAGGGGATGTGCAAGGAAGGCTTCTGAGGGGAAGAGTTGCTTTTGACTTATTTTTAGGATTTAACTTTGCACTTTTGGTCTAAAAAGCCATTTATTGAAGATGTTTCTTTCATTATAGATTTGGCAGATCAATTTCTTGTAACCAGAGTTCTTAGTTTGTGGTTGGATTTCATTCCCTTGGTGTCCTCTTGTAAAGTTTTTGGTTATCTTAGAAGAAAGGAAAAGGCAGTCGTAAATGCTCATGTGATGTGAGACATTTTCTTCAATATTCTTGTCATAATAATGTTTATTGTACCATTTCATTAATGGTTAAGATTTTTAGGTTTTGAAGAGCTTAAGAAGAGTCCAATATGCAATTGGTAAATCAAGCATAACTTTTAATCTAACCATTGGATTGAGTTGAAATTTTGACAGAAGATTCTGAAGGCCCTATTTCCTTTTGGGTTAAAATTTCATGATGATCGGAGATCGGGAAGGCCTTCAAATAAGGCTCGGAAGTTATTGTGCGAGATTATCTTTATTTTCCTTGTTGTATTTGGATTCTTTTTCCTATTTAGATTAGAACTTTTAATTTAATTAGTATTCTAGTATTTAATAATCATAATGCTAGATGGATTCTATTAATTAGTTAAGTTTTAATTTAGAATCCTTTTCTTATAAGGATTCTAGTTTCAAAACTAGTATAAATAAGGATGTCTAGTTTATTTGTGATAGAACATTCAAATTAGATAAATTTTCAATAAAATATCAGAGATTTTCTCCATTTCTCTACAGTGTTTATGGTTATAACCTTAGGGCTTGGGAACCCTAATTTCTATCCACGCTATACACTGCTTAAATTCGTATCAGAGCAGATTGGCCTATTTGATGGATGGAGATGGTAACAAACTACCCCGCAATGTAGGAATGGAGGTCATTTGGGGCACTGTGCGGGCACAAAAGGCGGCACATAATCAGTTAGAGCAGGTTGTGGTTGGACTATCGCAAAATGTGGCAGCATTGTCTAAAGAACAGGTCCTTTAGCTGATGGAAAATGCAAACAAGGATCGTGAAGAGGAGAGAAATTTGCCTAGAGACTTACCTTGAGGCAGGTTGAACACATATATATTCCTAAATTCTATGAGATTCCTTTTTATAGTGAAAGATTTTCAAAGAAAAGATTTATTAATTGGTTAATAGAGTTAGAAGCCTACTTTTATTTCAACAAGATTCTTTATTGTAAAAAAGTATGGCTTGTAGTAGACAAATTTTCTTGTTGTGCTAGAAAATGGTGGTTCGAAGTTCTAGAATTTTGAACTTGTACTGGTAAGCCTTTAACTCCATTAATAGAAAGATTTGAGATGATCATTAATTTTGGAGTTTATACAAGATTATGAGGAGATTTTATATTGGATAGATAAGCATTATTTGCTTTATGTTCAATGTGGAGTACTTTGGTGAGAAAAAAAAATCTAAGTTATCTAATTATGTTGAAGATAACATGACCAAAAAGGGTGTTGATAAACAATTTCAGTCTTTTGACCTTAAGTTTGAGAAGATAGTGGCTAACAATGATCTTTTAGTCAAGAATGAAGATCTTTCAAACAAAAACATAGAGGACATTGTAATTTCTGACAATTCTCATATTATGAAAGATTATTTTGAAGTTTCTTTATATACAAAGTTGAAATAGTGGAAGTCTTTGATGATGAGGAGGTCAAGTTTGAGGTAAGTGGACTTCATAGGAACATAAAATTTAACATAAAATTTTAATTTTTCTTTAGCATGTACACATCATGAATTAAATTTTGAAGTTCATGGGTCAAATACATGCTACTTCATGAATATGTTGGCCATAATGCTATATTCAAAGTATTTGTTTCTTTGGAGTGGAAGAGTGCAATTATTGACAGATAACTCAAGGGCGAGTTTTTCGAAAATAGAGGGGACCGACGTGGGGAAATTTCTTTAATATTCTTGGCATAATGATGTTTATTGTATTATTTCATTAATGGTTAAGATTTTTAGGTTTTGAGGAGTTTAAGAAAAGTCCAAGACATAGTTTTCTAAATCAAGCACAACTATTAATTCGATCGTTGGATCAAATTGAAATTTTGAAAGGAGATTCTAAAAGCCTTGTTTCCTATTGGGTTAAAATTTCATGATGATCGGAGATTGGAAAGTCCTTCAAATAAGATCCGGAAGTTACTGTGCAAGATTGTCTTTATTTACCCTATTGTATTTGGATTCTTTTTCTTATTTAGATTATGACTTTTAATTTAATTAGTGTTTTACTATTTAGGAATTCTATTGTAGATAGATTCTACTAGATAGATGAATTTTAATTTGGAATACTTTTCCTATAAGGATTCTAGGTCTAGAGTTGGCATAATTAGGGCTATCTAGTTTATTTTTGTTAGAATATTCAGACTATTTGAGCTTTTATTAAAATATTAGAGATTTTCTCTATTTTTCTACCATGTTTATGGTTGTAATCTTAGAGCTTGAGAATCCTAGCTTTTTTTCAACATATACATGTTGTGTCATCGCATCACTAGATATGAAGGTGCAGAGTATCTACAAAGGCTTTGCTTTAGTATGCAAGGAATATATGCAGTTCCCTATCCATGTAGCAGAGCAGCATTTTTTTTTTTTTGTATTCTTTTTTTCTTTTTATGTAGTCCCCTTTTGGAGCCTTATTTATTTGCATAAGATGTGCCACCTTTTCTTTCTCGATACATTATTACTTGGAGCCTTTCCCAGGATTTACGCACTTGTCAGCTCTTGCTTGTTTTACTGTTTATCAGGATAGTTAAATATGTTTGATGATATCAGATTATCAAAATTAAATTTTCTCAAGTGTTCTGTTTTTCGTTTCTTCTTACCAGAAACTATGCAAAGGAGCTGTGAGGCCTCCTTAAAATGCCTCCAAATCAAGGGATTCCCTTGTGGGAATTCCTTTGAAGGGTTTCCTGAGTTTAAAGAAGAAATTGGTTCTCACCCAGGCAGGGATGCTGTTGAACCAGTTCACTCACTAAGCAGTGAGTTTCTTGAACTTCCAAGTGAATTTCACAACAAACCTGCCTACCATCATGATTTTGGCTCATGGCCGACCTTTTATCCAGACTCTCAAAAGATGCAGCAGCACCAAATGAATTGTTTTGAGAGCCAGTTTTATCCCTTTCCTCCGGAGACTCGATTTCAGCATGCTCCTTTCAGTATGTTTTCTCAAGGTCATCCATTTGAGATCCAGTTCCAAGATTTTCAATATTTTGTGGTCATAGATTTTGAGGCTACTTGTGACAAGGAAAGAAATCCTCATCCACAAGAGATAATTGAGTTTCCATCTGTCATCGTGAGCAGTGTAACCGGTCAACTAGAAGCTTGTTTTCAGACATATGTGCGGCCAACTTGCAATCAGCTCCTGAGTGATTTCTGCAAGGATCTGACTGGTATCCAGCAAATCCAGGTTAGCTTGGAATTCCTTACCGTTTAGAAAAGAGTAATAAGCATGTATTTCTTGGAATGTTGTCATTGGTGTTCAATTTACTTTGTACTAGGTTTGGCAGACTGACTTTCCCTTTAAAAGCGTAAATAGTGTGCAACGAAAATTTTTAGTTTACTTTAGGAGTAATTACCAATACTTCATGAAGAGAGAGATAACCATAATGGAGAGATAGAAAAATTGCTTCGGGACCCTTAAAAGATGATTTTTTTATTTCCACACACATGAACATTTTTTTACGAACTCCCTCTGCTTTCTATCTCTTCCTTGTATGTACGCTCTCTTCATGGAGTAAGTATTGCTGGTTACTCCAGGAGTAATATAAAATTTCTCAGGTGTAACTTCCATTTGGTCTACTTATTTAGTAGTGGGGTATTGATTCCATGTCAAATACAAAGCAATCTGTGGTTTCAACATTGTCAGCGGTTGGTTTCACTGGGCTTGGCATAGAATGAAAGTTGGATATGGACTGATACAATTGTCCCAAGTTGGAATGTTGTCAAAAAAGAATGTTCTACGACAATGCGATAGAAACACTAGTACTTTTAGGCTCATAGAAGTCTTCTTTTTTTGTCTCAAATGGATATTGAAGCATTTTATTGTGCTTGAAAAGAGCAATGAAGCACACAAGGTATGAAGGGACCTTGTGGATTGGTAGAAGTTACTGGCAAGTGCTGTCCTTTTTTTCTTAGGTTTTGCAATATGAATCATTTCTTTGCTTTTCTGCAAGCTGGCCATACTTTTTAACGTTTTCCTACCTCAACTAGTTTCTTAGAATTAGCTTTATGTTAATCTCTCTTGCTTAACTTTTTTGATGAACTTCATTTAACCTATCATATTCTTTTATTTCTGTGTGGTTCCAGGTGGACAGAGGTGTTACTCTTAGTGAGGCACTCCTCAGGCATGATAAATGGCTTGAGAATAAAGGGATAAAAAACACCAAATTTGCCGTGGTGACATGGTCGAACTGGGATTGTCGGGTGATGTTGGAATCTGAGTGCCGATTCAAGAAGATCAGGAAGCCTCCTTATTTTAACCGGTAAATGATCATATATTAGCCTTTTGATTAAAAACCTTTCCATTATAAATGTATTAATCTTCTGCACAAGCTATTTTTCATTGTGAATAAACTGGAACTCTGTTGCATTTATTTTTTGGCAGACATGTTGAAAGTCCCTCTTAAGATGATTTCAATTTTATTTTATTTTAACATTTGCCAGATGGATCAACTTAAAAGTTCCTTTCCATGAAATATTTGGTGGTGCAAGATGTCTGAAGGAGGCTGTTGAGATGGCAGGCCTACACTGGCAGGGCCGTGCTCACTGTGGGCTGGATGATGCCAAAAATACCGCTCGTCTGCTTGCTCTACTTATGCACCGGGGCATCAGATTCTCTATCACCAACTCACTGATGTGGCACACAACTGACAGTTCATTGTCATGCAAGCAGTCCACTGAGAACCTGTCCCTTGCACCACACCAACCTCATAAGCTTAAGGAAATTCATACTCCTGTTTTCCCATATCACCCCTTCTGTTTCTGTGGTGTGAAGAGCAGCAAAGGAATGGTTCGAAAGCCTGGACCGAAGCAAGGTAGCCTGTTCTTTGGTTGTGGCAACTGGACTGCCAATAGAGGTGCCCGCTGTCATTACTTTGAATGGGCATCTCCTTGACTAAGATTATGGAAAACCTATTTAGGTTTCCTCTCCGCATCCTATAGTCTATCAGGATGTACTATGTAGAAAAAAATGACAAAAAAAAAAAAAAGTGATGGAAAGGAAGGTAGTTGTTGTCTCCTAGTGAACAAAATTTAAATAGTTGGCTTAATTCTTGGAGAGTTTGGGAAAACATTGAAGTGGTAGGGGAGCTACAATTTGTAAAGCTGACTTTCTTGTTGACTGGAGATCAAATGTTGGATGGGTAGTTAGGATGATGCATTTGACATGCATGGACATGCTAAGTTATCTTTATGATAAATAACCTGTGAGATAGGGACAATTCGGTTTCCTCTGCATTTCTAATGAGAGTGGATAGAGTTGCTTGCCCCAATTTCTGACTCAGTTTTTTTACTTGTTTTCGAGAATTTCTTTGGGGTTTTGATGGTTAAAATGGGTCTTTGGAATAAGTACTATCATTCTAGCAATCAAGCATAAGACATTTTGAATGGAACGGAAACGAACGAGGAAACAGGAAAGGTGCTCATTTCTTTTTTTCATTATGCTTCAAATCATGCTACAATTTTTGTTTTCTTTTTCCCAGTAAGAACTACATCCTGCAAAATTTATTCTCAATGAATAAATTGTTATTTATCCTAGATTTCTAAAACCGTG
>Ga0325405_1006775_pt1 | contig 11564 bp, 6 predicted proteins | sample PopdelMetagenome_21_FD_205663 | JGI IMG/M metagenome (GOLD analysis project Ga0325405, IMG submission 205663) | Populus deltoides microbial communities from Bellville, Georgia, United States - Xylem-Control-R2 | ecosystem: Host-associated > Plants > Phyllosphere > Stem > Wood/Secondary xylem...
ATGTTATCTAACCAGATAGTCAGCCAGTAGCCTAGCACCATCACATATTTTACGCTGGTATTGTAATCAAATAGCTAAAACTAGACTTGTTTGCCATGATCCTCAGCGTGCCGGTTTTGTTTTTTTTTTTTTGAAAAGGAATATATGTTAAGATAAAGAAAAATAGGAGAGTTATTGAATCAATTAATAATTTAAATAAAATAAAAAATACAGGAACAATAAATAAATGGACAAAAAATAATAATAAAAAAATAAAAAATATTAAACTCTATTTGAATTATCAAATAACTTAATATTGAAGGATAAATATATATATATATATATATATATATATATATATATATATATATATAAAACAATTTAAAAAACAAGTCTTCTTAAACCAGGTGATCTCGTAAATTTCGTGACTATAGGCACAAGATTGAGATGATTTTATAAAAAGAAAAATATGAAGAAATATTTAAATGATGAAATTAAAATAAATCAATTTGATAAAAAAAATAACAAAAGTCAACCTATATTAAGAAATCGGCAATTCTGGTTACAAACCCGAAGTTAACCCAATAAAAGACAAACGGTAAAAAATAATAAAGAAAAACTAAAAAGAGGAATAAAAAATATAAAAAAACATCAATTTAAAAAAAGAGAAGAAAAACCTAAGCAAACCCAACAAACTTTCTAAACTTGGTATGATTCTTAAAACTCGCAATCTGTGAAATTCTGGATTCGGGTTCAATTAAAAAGTTTAATTCCCTACTAATTTATTATTGAAAGATGAAATCATAAACAAATATTAGTAAAAAATACTTGCGAAGGCAAAAAATATATCAATAAGAAAAATGAAGATAAACTTTGACGAGAAAATATCAAAGAGGATGAAATTGTAAAAAAAAATTCATTTTTTAAATTATTCAAAATAATTGAGGGTCGTCTTAAAAATACGAGGGTCGTCTACACACTGGTGAGTATGTATACGCCAATAACTATTTTTAAAATAATAATAATATATGTTAATTATAATAATGACATTGAGAAACCTTTAAATTTACAATAAAATAAATGTAAAATAACAAAAAAAATTATGTGAGAGAGTTATGTTGATTTTATCTTTAAAAACATTAAAATAATTAAATAAAATTAAAAAGACCAAAATACCACTCAATAACATGCATAAAATTTTTTTAATCCAATATTATGTTAATAATTTTACAGTGCAAAAAATAAAATGATCAATTTAGCTCTTATAATTTGTAAAGTATAGTCATGCCATGCCATGCCATGGTGAAATAACCACTTTACCCCCATGCCTAGATAAAAAATTTAATGAACAAGAGACAATTTTATTATTAAGAAAATTAAGTTTTTTAATTTAATTGTCAAGAAAAACTCACCCAACACTATTTTTTTTAGTGGGGCGCTGTTAGTAAAACAGTCCCGATTTATTGAAATTAAATTTCTCGTCCCCTCTCACCAAAAGATTCCATCCATCCTCCTTCATATCATCTACATGGAGATTAAAAAATAGATAAATCTTAATTCCCGATTGAGTTTAGAAGGATTTGGCAATGCGGTTCAATCTGGTTTTTTAAAAATTTTAAATTTTTTTTGTTAAAATTTAATATAATTTATACATTTTAAATTATTTTGATGTGCTGATGTTAAAAATAATTTTTTAAAAATAAAAAAACATAATTGACATATATTTTGACATAAAAAATTATTTGAAAAGCACCCGCAACCATACTGCTAAATACACTATCTTCAATATTTCCATTATACACACACTAAAAAGAATATTTTATAAGAATATTTTATAATTACTCATCAAGCACAATATTCTTTTTATCATTAAAATAAACTCGTATAATGATCGGATATAAACATTTTGTACTTTTCAAACCCCCACGCACACATAGACTCTTTGCTGATTATAGCTGAAGTTTAAAATGTAACTATGCTGTTGGGAATGAGTTGCGGTAAATATTGTGTTTTAAAATGTTTTTTTATTTAAAAATATATTAAAATAATATGTTTTATATTTTTTTAAAATTTATTTTTGATATTAAAATATCAAAATAATAAAAAAATAATTTAAAAAATTTATTTTAAATAAAAAATAATTAAATTTTAAACAAATAATATTTTGATGGCATTGCTAAACACCTCGATACAAATAAAAATGTTACCTCTTAATAGTAAAAGTTTATTTACCTCTTAATAGTAAAAGTTTATTTGGGAGTGTGGTTGCGGTTTGTTTCTAAAATGCTTTTCATTTGAAAATATATCAAAATAATTTTTGTTTTTATTTTTAAAAAATTATTTTGATATAGCTCATCAAAATGATATAAAAACATCAAAAAATATTAATTTAAAAAATATTTAATTTTTTTAAATACTTTTAAAATAACAAAACAAGAATCTAAAGCTTAAATCTCACAACTAACAGAAACACCTAGGCAAATATCTTTTTTGTTGAAGAACATGTTTGGAAATACGGTGTAAACCGTGTTTTTAAAAAATTTATTTATTTTTTTACTAAAATTTAATATGATTTATATGTTTTGAATCGTTTTAATGTACTGATATTAAAAATAATTTTTAAAAATTAAAAAAAATATTATTAATATATATTTTAATATAAAAAATTATTTAAAAAATAATCGCTATTAAAAAAAAAACACCGTCGGAGTCCCACAACCACGAGTACAACAGAGAAGTGGAGGGGATGTTTCCTTCATTGCTTAATTAATTGCAGTCTAATTGTTTTGTTGTATTAATTAACGTGATTAAGTAGCCAACTCATCACTTTCTGTTCACCTCAACTATTTATTCCCTCCACATCTCAACCGTTCACCAAAACATCAATCGGTGGTCCAGCTCCAACTGTGACCAAACGATATGGCGCCTCTCGAAAACGACAAGTACCACGTGGCGCCAAACAAGAAAAAGTCCTCTTCCCACGTGATTCCCTTCCAGCCTTCCAAAAGGGTCACTTCAACTTCTCCTTGGAGTCTCACCAGTATTTCACTTACACACTCATACTTGAGATGTTTTCAATAATGCCCTTGTAGGCTATGAAAAATCACAAGATCAGCCTGACCATCTATAAATAGCTGACAGAACAAAATCTAACGATGGACCCTCTCTCAGTTTATTTTATTTTATTTTTCATTTTTTTTCTTCCAAACTCTCACACAGGTGATAAAAACTTGTAAAATTCAAGAGGTGAGCTCGCTATTCTCTTTCATAAGCTATTTAATAGCAGTAAAGGACTATACCGTAATCTTATGGAAAGTAAGGAGCTAATATCAACATATCGACCAAATTGTAACACTGCTAATCTAAAAGTGGAAGAAATGTTTTTTGCCCTTCACAGCATAAACCTTCAAGGCTTCATTAGCGTGACGCTCATCAGATTTGCTCTCCACTGACATCTGACAGAGAAGCTGCAGAGAGAGGGAGACGCAAGTACACCTTTTATTCGGCCGTTAACGGCTAGAACCAAGCCAAATAAAACTGAACAAAACTCCCTCTTCTCCCCCTCTCTGTTGAAGAGATCTTGTGTGTGGAGAGTGAAAAACCTCGCCGATTTTTACTGTTGTATTCGGTTTGTTCTTTCAGTACCAGTTTTACCCTTCCTTTTGACTCACATTTTCCGTTTTTGCGTGCTTTATTCGACGCGTAAAGTAGTAGATTCACAATTTTTCTTCTCTTCAAAGCTACGCTTCAGTTCATGTTCAAGCACAAAGCTAAATCGAATCACTTAATTTCTTTTACGCTTAATAACTAATTTTAAATCATTCGAGGTTGTTTTCTTGTTTAATTAAATTTGTTTTTACCGTTGCATTTTTTAATTGGTAACGGTTAAATGCGTGAAATTCGGGGATTTTAAATAATTTTTTAACTGACAAGTAAGTGGTGTTATTAAAAGCTGTGTTTCGGTACTAATTTTTTGGCTTCTGTGTTGCGGTTGCAGTCTTGGAGAGCTCGAGATTCGAAGAAGAAGGTAACACCCTCTCACCTTCAGATCAGAGAGTAAGAGAGAGAATTAGAAACGATGGCGTTTTGCATGAGAAAATGTAGAGGATATCTTACCTGAGCTGCATTTCTTGCTTCGACTGTGTTCACTTACCGTTTCATGACAATGACCCATGCCTTGTAAGTATATCGCATACATATATGTATTTTTATACGTGGGGATGCACTGACATGTGTATGTATATGATATGTCAATGGGGACCATGCACTGGTTAAGTCGCTTCTGATATGGGCTTTTTTTGGGGTTGTGAATTGAAAGTTCTTAGAAATATGGAATTCTATTACTTAGTTTTCAAGCATTCAAGTTGGTTAGGAACCACTTTTTAAGGTAAGGTCTAGAAATTCGGATATGGGTTGTTAAGGTTAGTTACCTTTATGTTTGTTTTTACAATTTTTAAATAATGCCTACGATTTTTTTTTAATCTATTTGGGAGGGTGATTTAGATTGAAATCCAAGATTGGCATTGTTGTTGTTTTAAAGTCTTTATCTTTTGTTGGCATTCTCTCATTTTTTTTTTTAGATTTATAGGTGACTTTAAAAGGTATTTTTGGGTGGTTGGATGGTTAAAAAGGATGATTAGTTGCAATTGTTGTTGTTGATATGACATATAATTAGCGTGTATTATGCTTATTTTTGGTGTCTGTTAGATTCTTACCTATGATTTGCCATCTTGCTGCAGAGACTGTCGAGTAAAATGATGGGCCTATTGTCTTTTAGGCAAATACAACAACCTTGTTTTTAACATCTAAACCGTCTTGCATTACAGGAAAGCAAGTGCACCAGTGAGTTTTTTTGACTCATTGACTTAGATTTTCCTTTTAATCAGAACATTTGAAAATTATGGGACTTATTTGATTTTTGTTGGTGGGCTTGAGAAGAACAAGCGTGGAGTGGAGAATGGGATCAATTGGTAAGGAAGAGCTGCTGAAGATGGCAAAGATGCAAATGGCGAGTGCCCGCGAGGAGAAGATTCTTGTTTTGGTGAGGTTGAGGCCTTTGAGCGACAAGGAGATTTTGGCAAATGAAGTTGCAGATTGGGAATGCATCAATGACACCACCATCTTGTACCGGAATACCCTTCGTGAAGGCTCCACTTTTCCATCAGCTTGTACTTTTGGTAAGGAGATGCTCCATGATTTTTTTTTTGGTGTCAAAATTGAAAATGTGATGATATGTGTTCCTCTTGATGAGGTTAGGCCTTAAATGTTTTGTGCCTGAGCAACGGTGTTTTCTGGCAATTATTTTGCTTGGTCAGATTGAGATTTTAGGTGGCCTTTAATATCTCAGGAATCATTATCTCAAAATATAGCTAATCCTGTGCATATTCTTAATACGGTAGCCTGGAGAGCTTTTCAGCTACCCATACTTTGTAATGCTTGCATAACAAAAGCTAGGATGCTTTTAAGACTGGAACAATTCGATTTTCTTATAGGCTCATACAAATTGTCAATGAACAAAAGGGAAACCCATAGTGGATTTTCTACCTCGAATGTCATTTACCATCTGCCTAATCATTTGTTTTTTGTTAACATTCTGGGAAGCTGAAGGTTTTGAGTAATCCCTGATCTTAGAAGTGCTGAATTGTATTCTCGTTGCAGTCCACTGTCAGATAGTTAGAGAACTGTGAATAGTGGTGTGCTGGAAGTACACTGTGAGAAAGCATTGATTTTTGGTTCATATCTATTCCATATACATTTGATCATAACCTTTTCCATTAGCTCATTTTTAACATTATTGTACATCTCAGTGCATCAAACTTTAACAGCTAGCTTTCAGAAACATAATTCCCTGCCTAATTGCTTCATTTCATTATCGTTTACCCATGCTTTGGGGATAGACAGAGTATTTCGAGGTAATGACACTACAAGGGAAGTGTATGAGGCAGGAGCCAAGGAAGTTGCCCTTTCAGTTGTCAGTGGTATTAACTGTAAGTATGATGCTTGTATATCTTTTAACACCTTATTTGTCAATAATTGAAGATATTTCACCTACTTTTGCTTTTTCCAGCAAGTATCTTTGCTTATGGGCAAACAAGCAGTGGAAAAACATACACGATGATGGGAATTACTGAGTATACAGTGGCAGATATATTTGACTACATGCATAAGGTAATAAAAGTTCCTAATTTAGAATTGTTTTTGTTTCCTCGTTGCTTTTTTTTTTTTCCTTTTAAATTATTACCTATATATAACAATTTTTATTATTACAGCATGAAGAAAGAGCATTTGTTTTGAAGTTCTCAGCAATTGAGATATACAATGAAGCTATTAGAGATCTTCTTAGCACAGATGACACCCCACTTCGACTGCTGGATGATCCAGAGGTGAAAACGCTTTTATCCTGTCTAGCTTCCACAAATATGTTGACGAATTTGTCTGATTTGTTTGTTTTCTTCTTTTTTTGGCCAGAAAGGGACTGTAGTGGAAAAAGCCACTGAGGAAACACTAAAGGACTGGGATCATCTGAAGGAGCTTCTTTCTGTTTGTGAAGGTAAAGCATTGTAAAAAGTCCTGGTGCTTTTATTGGGTTTTGTACATCTACTTATCTTGAAGTATTATAACAGCTCAAAGACGGATAGGGGAGACCTCCTTGAATGAGAAAAGCTCCAGATCCCATCAAATCCTTAGATTGGTATGCCTCTTTCCTTTCAAATCTTCCCTAGTACAGATGTACAAGCATTTAGTTGCAGATGAAAATGTGTAGAGTTTGAATTGGAATTATCGAGATTATTTCTCATATTTTTTATTTTTGCAGACAATTGAAAGTTCTGCTCGTGAATTTTTGGGCAAGGAAAATTCGACCACTCTTTCTGCCACTGTTGTAAGGACCATTTATACCCTTGAAGATAATAAAGTAGGAATAAAATATTAATAACAGATGAGAAGTTATAACGAGTACTTGTTTTTGTGCAGAATTTTGTTGATTTGGCAGGAAGTGAGCGTGCATCTCAGGCACTATCCACTGGAGCAAGATTGAAAGAAGGCTGCCACATTAACCGCAGTTTACTGACTCTGGGAACGGTTATTCGCAAGCTAAGGTTGTTATTTCATATTTTCTTTTTAACTTTAGCTTTTGTGTTTGTGACAAAATTAGTCGTGGGTTAAGCATGCTTATTTCATTGTGGTGGTTAATTTGACTTTGTTCATCTGCATCTAGATTTTCTGACACCGCTGATATTCACTGACTAATCTTTAATTGCCATTGGGATCAAATCTAGTTCCTTTCAGCATTTGCATAGGACTCAATTTGCTGTCATGGTCATTCATGATACTAAAGAATATTTTTCCGAAGATGCTTAACATTGGTATATTTTTCAATAAAAATTCACAAGTTTAGATGATTGGTGTTGAAATAGTGACATCAACCATGTTGCTAGTCATTTATGAAAGTACTAAAATGGCACAGTGTCATGCAGATAGCTAAAATTGAATATAGGAAGATTGGGCTAGTCTCATGCATGCACTCAAAGGCTATTAACCATGTTGGCATGTCATGAAAGTACAAAGACATGCACACACATGCACATGGAGGTGTGTGTATTTCACAGTGAGCTGTTCTAGAACTATACCGAGTGATAACAGACAGGTTTCAGAGCATTTCGTAAATGTTGTCTGTTTATTTGAACTGCTCATGAATCATGACAGAGCTGCCTTTATCTTATCTTTCTCTATTCCCATTGATTTCTTTGTTGCCTTTTCCTTTTCCCCTGCCACTGTTCTAAATTGAAAGTTGAAATCTTTTCAATTTATAGATTTATACTATTCATATCTCAGCTATTTGGTGCTATGATTTGTGCAGTAAGGGGAGACAGGGACACATCAATTACAGAGATTCTAAGCTGACGCGGTTATTGCAGCCTGCATTGGGTGGCAATGCTAGAACTGCCATCATCTGCACATTGAGCCCTGCACGTAGCCATGTTGAGCAATCTAGAAATACTCTTTTGTTTGCTTGTTGTGCAAAGGAAGTTACTACAAAAGCACAGGTCAATGTGGTCATGTCTGATAAGGCATTGGTTAAGCATTTGCAAAAAGAAGTGGCTAGGTTGGAGAGTGAGTTAAGAAGTCCTGCCCCTGCTTCCTCAACTTGTGATTATGTATCACTACTGAGAAAGAGAGATCTTCAAATTCAAAAGGTAATTATGTGAAAGATGAACAAAAGTTTTAACAGTAACCAAAGTCTTAGGCACTAGACGCTGTTGATTTTTCAATTCAGAATCAATTATTTCAGTTTTGAACTTCGCAGATAAATTTTACCACCAGCAGAAGTATGACAATTAACTCTCAATCAATAATGCGGGGTACACAAGAACCCACCCCAACCCATTGCTATCATTTGGCCCAAACCAGTATATAATTTTCTCAATGCATAGATGGTCCTAGTCAGCATGCCCTACTCCCTGCTGTATAAATGAGCTTATATGATGAAAAAGACTTAAAGATATTTTATGACGTATAGTGTAGAAAGATGCTGTATCATCTATCTGAGTGCCACGTCATGCATTGACTTCATCCGATTAAATGGTTCCTTCCATGCAGATGGAGAAGGAGATAAAAGAGTTGACTAAGCAAAGGGATCTTGCTCAGTCTCGGTTAGAGGATTTGCTGCGAGTGGTTGGAAATGGTCAAAAATCAAGAAAAGAGGTATATTTTCTTCCTAATCAGAGAGTGTCACTATATGTTTGATGATATATATTACTCCAATTGGTAATTGCTAAATATTGCTCCATACTCTCAATTCAGAATGGGATCAGTCATCATCATAATCCACAAACAGGAGATGCTTGGGAAGATGAATGTTCAGTATCTGAATCATCAGGCATGGGTGGTCCTCATTATCTGAATGGAGGTGTTGGAAAGTTCAACAATGCTCGTTATGATGGTGACACTGGGAGCAATGATGATGAGGAACCTTACCTTCATGACAATACAGATGACCATGGTTTATCTGATGGCACTTCTCCTCCAATGTCAATAGGAAAGAAGATTGTCAGATACAATTCATCTCAGAGTCTGGAGGATGCTGCAGAAGATGCTGATGACTACTGCAAGGAAGTTCAGTGTATTGAAATGGAAGAAACAAGGATCAGGAGCAATTTTGAACACCATTCGGTATCAAATGGTGAAAATGAAGGAACTTTGACGTTGACAGCATTCAGGGACGGAGCCATAGGGCAAGGAATATCTACTCCTGCTAATGGAGATAGAGAAGGAAGTCACATGCAAAATGGATTTACATATGATGTGTTGGAGCAGAGACTGCATCATGTGCAAAGGACAATTGATGCTCTTGTGAGTCCTTACCCTGGTGAATCATCTCCACAGTCAGTAGCTGATTTGACGACTTCTAGAAGCCCCAACTTAACAAGGAGCAGGAGTTGTAGAGAGAATTTCATGAGTGGCTCCTCTCCTGGATTTGAGAAGGCAGAACAATTTGAGAGCACACCACCAAATGGATTCGAGAAAAAATTTACTGGGAGGCCAGCAGGATCTCGAAGGAAAATTCCCCCGCTGGATTTCGGTACCAGTGGTACAATGTTGTCGAGAAATGATTCCCAGTCATCTCTTGGAAGTGCTTGCACAGATGACTTCAGAGCACAGAGCATCAGAACTTCTGCAGATGAGGACATTCCTAGCATCCACACTTTTGTTGCAGGATTGAAGGAGATGGCCCAGGAGGAGTATGAGAAGCAACTAGTTGATGCTCAGGTGAGAACATCCTTATATACTACTGTCTTCATTGTCATTGCTTGAAGTTGTGTCTTTACTTCTTAGTGATCGAGTTTCTCTCAAGATTCACTTTTGGCTCGGTTTGATCATGTGGCAGGTTCAGGAGACAGAGGCAATGACTGGTGAATATGATAAAAGTTCGAAGGACATAGGGTTGGATCCTATGCATGAACCATTGGAAACTCCTCGCAATTGGCCTCTTGAATTTGAGAGACAGCAGAGAGCAATACTGGAACTCTGGCAAACTTGCAATGTTTCATTGGTCCACCGAACTTACTTTTTCTTGCTCTTTCAAGGCGATCCGACTGATTCCATATACATGGAAGTGGAGCTTAGGAGACTTTCCTTCCTCAAGGAAACATTTTCTCAAGGTAATCAGGGTGTGGGAGGTGGTCGGACTCTCACACTAGCTTCAAGGTAATCTCTCTTTCTTATCCATGCATGCATATATCCACATGTTTTCACCTGTATTGTGAAATATACTTGCATCAAGCATGTATATTTCACATGATCTGTGAATAAACCAAGAGAATCAGGGGGGGGCAAGAAACTTCCATTGCCTTTTCTGAAGCGTGACATGTTTTGATTTAAAAGTAATTTTCTCACAAATTTGTAGCTCAAGGATGCAAACTTTTGTTTTCCTTGCCCTACCAGAAAAGCAGTTTGACTAGAGCTGAAATTTTCAGGCTGCTTAGTGAAATATATATACATTTGCTTTTAAGTTTTGTAACACCAACTATGTTCATCCGGGGAGACAGCATCAAGGCTCTTCATCGTGAGAGAGGGATGCTAAGCAAGATGATGAACAAGAGGTTTTCAGAAGAAGAGAGAAACAGACTTTACAAGAAGTGGGGCATTGGGCTGAGCTCAAAGCGAAGAAGGCTGCAGTTGGCTAACCGCATATGGAGCAACACAAAGGACATTGACCATGTAATGGAAAGTGCTGCCGTTGTTGCAAAGCTGCTCAGATTTGTAGAACAGGGACAAGCTCTCAAGGAGATGTTTGGGCTTAGCTTTACTCCCCCGACCTCAAGCACAAAGCGAAGGTCTTTGGGATGGACATACAGCAAGTCATCCCTTTTATAGGCTTCTTTTTGTGCCACATATATATACTACACCGAGAGCTGTGATTTCTTGAATTAGATAGGCCCCTTTATCATTGTTTTCATGAATGAAATCATAAACAAATAACTTCTGTGATTGTTAGAGTTGTAAAAATTGTAGGAGTTTGAATCGTGTTAAAAGTTGAAGCGGGTTTTGTTTTGCTCATTTTGTTTATGTTCGTGCATTTGAAATCCTTCTATTTTCAAAAAAAAATTTCCTGAAGGTCAAGTGACGGTAAAATTTCTAGAGCAAGTTTTTAAATATACTCTCGGAATGCTGATCCCTTCTCGTGAGATTCAAGATCGACCAGAAAAGAAACTTTGAAGGAATAATTTAGTTAGGGTTAGAGCAAAATTCAGCAACTGCTTTTTTGGGTGGAACGTATTCAACGGAAAAATCAATGATTTGCTTCCCAATTGTCACTGTATCGCCCTCGCAAATTGAAAGTAAAAATCATATAAGAAAATTATGGAATATTTTCAAGGTAATTCTCTCCCCATCTCACATTCATATGAAATCAATAATGATAATGATAATGTGGCTCCACATGAATGAAATGAATGAATGGGAGCATATTATCTCGTAATTATTGGATGGATAAGATTGTTCATTCAAATGAGTTATTTTAATAACATCAACAAATAATACATTATTCTAAAAAATTAATCTCAAAATGAATATTTTAAAATTAC
>Ga0325405_1006776_pt1 | contig 11563 bp, 4 predicted proteins | sample PopdelMetagenome_21_FD_205663 | JGI IMG/M metagenome (GOLD analysis project Ga0325405, IMG submission 205663) | Populus deltoides microbial communities from Bellville, Georgia, United States - Xylem-Control-R2 | ecosystem: Host-associated > Plants > Phyllosphere > Stem > Wood/Secondary xylem...
ATGGACTTCAATGCTTAAATCCTAAACAATTTGCTATTAACATGTCTTATCTTTTTTTATCTTATCAATCCTTAATACCTTGCTTGTTAAATGGTTAATCTAGATTTGTGTTGTATAACACTTGGTACATCAAATACTTGATCTTTCATAGTTTTCGGCCGACATTGTTATTATGAAAGGAACTTGATTTGTTGTCAACATAAGTTAGCATCATGAATGCTTGATAAAATTTCTAAGTATGATATTATGTAAATAAGATGATTAATATGATCATGTTGATAATTTATAAAGAGTTTATATTTTATTTATCTCTAATACTATTAGTGAACCCTCTAACCTTAATATTTGTTTTTATCATTGTTTAATCTTCTTTAATAATCTTATATCTCAAAGTCCTCTTTAAATCATCATCATCATTGTTGTTGTTGTTGTTGTTGTTGTTGTTGTTATTATTGTTATTATTATTATTATTATAATTTATATAGTTCACCGCCCTGTGATTCGACCCCTGTCTTGCCGGGTTATTTATTATTGTGACACTCCTGCACTTGGGATAAGATATCAACTATTTGATTGTGTCAGTTATTTGGGCTAAAGCCCAAACAAGCACAAAATGGTGAATGGTTGTTTAGGCCATTTAAGCAGTATTTATAACCTACTTTAACCATTTCTGGTGGTCTTCCAATGTATTTTTCAGAATTGTATCGTCGAGATCTTTTTAATAGTACTAGTGGTGTAAAACAAAATCTTAAATTTGTCTTTAGTGACCAATTCTTTCTTCCATATTTTCTTTCCCCTTTTATCATATCTTCTTTTTTCCATGACAAGTGAGCTTTGTTAACATTTCTTTCCCCATTTCCTTTTTATTGCATGCATGTATTCGTAACATGAGGAGAAATAATTTAATGTGCATGAGTTTGAAAGTAGGGTGATGTGCATAGGTGAAAATGGAGAAGTGTTTTTCATTTCACTTTCTTTGGGTCATAGCCTAAATAGAGTGGTTTTTTATTTTAATCTATTTAGGCTATAAATAGAGTGGCTTTTATTTTACTTTGTTTAGACCCAAACAAACTGATTTTTTTTTTTTTACATAAATCATCATTAGGAAATCCTTCTGCAAGGTTGACAATGTTTCTTCTTTGAGCTAAATGAGAGAGTTCTTTAATTGGTGAAGGAGTAAAGGTTTTTGTCATGGAAGATAGCTTGTGCTCCATCATCTTAATTTGATACTCACTCTCTTATCTTCTTTTTGTTATTTTATTCTTCAATTTAACTTTTTTGTGCTTTATTGGTTAGTTATAGTGGAAGATATCAGGGTAAGCATGCTTGACTCCATCTAAATAGTTCGTTCCAATAAGGATGCATGTCCATTGTGAAATTAATTAATCATAACTTGGTTATTGTTATGAGTCCTTGCGGTTTTCAAAACCATATAGTTAGTCCAAGTATTATTATATATGTTTATAACTTGATTATTTCATCAATTTCATGTTATTTTTTAATTGTTTTTTTAACAATATAACAAGAAAAGTAAAGCAGAGAAGGTGGTAAATTTTAATTAGAAAATATGGATTTTGGAACAAAAATTAGTAAATTAAGGACTGTGGATGTTGGCAAAGGCATTATATGATAATTTTTTATTCTATAAAGATTAACTAATTAATTTTGATAAATTGAGTTACTTTATAATTTACTCTACTTTTTTAGTGTTTACAAATAAGGATAATCGGTTGTGGTGAGGCGGCTTTTTAGTATGCTTTTATTTTAAAATCTAAAAGATTATTTGGTATTGTGGTAACTTTTATTTTTTACATAACCACAAAGAAAAATCTTTTTATTCAGTCAAATAACTTCTACCTTTTGCATCAGGCCTAACTTATAATTATGTTTCAAACATTAGTTTTGTATAAGGTAAAATAACTCATTTTTTTATTTATGGAGACTTGCTTTTCATTTATTTTGCATGCAAAAATCCATCTCACAACCTTTTTAAACATATATATATATATATATATATATATATATATATATATATATATTAAACCTATTTTTAAAAAAAAAAAACCACAACTAAAAGTGTTTTTTTCTAAACCTGGTTATTTTACATTGCAACTATAACCGTAAAAGCTACTACAATATCAAACACACACTAAGACCATCACTTATGTTATATTAATAAAGAAAAAAAATTAATTATACCATATAAAAGCATATCCTAAAATAACAAAGCACTAAAATTAATAAATCTCTATCTATAAATTACATTATCATAATATAAAAATTTTAAATAAAACTTAGAAATCATAAAATAGACCCGAAGATGTAAATTGACAAAAATTAATTAAACGAAAAAGATATTTAAAAATCAACTCCTTACCTATTTTTCCATTCAACCCAATAAAATTAGGTCAAGTTTCATCGATATTTATGTTGACCTCGATCAAATTTAGTAAAAACTCAATTCAACCAGATCGAATGATGTCACCTAACTAACAGATCAAGTAAAACTATCATGTTATATATATATATATACAAACTTTCTATTTTTTCAATTAGATGCTCCTATTAGATCCTTCTCTTTTATACTAACGAAATCATTAAGTTGACATATAACATGTTAGAATATCCAATAAGTGTGCATGAGTTTTTTAATTTATTTTTATTTGAATGTCAATATTTTTATTTTTACTATTCGAATGTGTATACTTTTATTTATTTATTTATTCTTGCTATATGAATGTATAAAATTTTAAAGCTCGTCAATTGAATGCTTTTAATAAAACTTGTTAGTTACTTGTTAATGTTCTCGTTCAGTGTCAAGTTAGCATCCTTTTGTGAGTTATATTTGAAAAAATAATAAAGAAAAGAAAACAAGAAAGAAAAGAGAATATAAGGTTTAGATTAACAAAAAAATAAATTAAATCAATCCAGAATAATTGTCTTAGTTTTGATTATAATACAAAGTTTTGGTGGATTTAATTGTTATAAATTTTCTTTATTGTACATAAAGTTGGTCTTGATAATAAGCAATAGCAAAAACAATTAAATGACAATGAGTTTTGTTTTCTAATGAACTCTATTATGGATTTGAATTTAAAATTAAGAAAATTATTTTAGCATCCTTTAATTGGATTATATTGGTAATTAGCCGTTATAATTTAAAAAATTACAATTTACTTCCTAGATTTACAAAAACAAAATTAAATATGATAAAATAACCAAGCTACACACACAAATTATTAAACATATAGAATTTCTTTCTTTAAACACGATTTATCTCTCTTCATATACAATTTTTTTTCTCTTCACTTGATGATCAAAGATTATGAACTTAAATCAAAATCAAATTAGTGTTTTTAAGCAACAAACAAAAAAATCCCATAAATCTTGCAATAATTCATTCAGTCTTGAATTTGTTCCTTACCCCTATATAAACAACTCATAAATCAAATATAATATAACACAAACACCATAAATCTAAACACTAATTTGGTTTTGATATGAGATTTTTGACTTTTAGAAAAATATTTAGATATCAATTTGTATTTACAATAAATTAAACAGTCCCTTCCTTTCCCTTTTTTCTCCCTAAAAATTAAAAAAAAAAATCTTAACTTCACTATCTTAATTTGTATTTACAACAAGCAAATTCTAGATCAAGAATCAATTATTTTAATGTAGGGTTCTTTGATGTCACAGGGTGAGGAGAGAGAGAGTGTTGCATATCTTATTTGAGATGAGATGATACTTTAATCCACAACTCAAGTAGATGGTTTGAAACCTAAAGGAGCAGTTGATTGAAGGTTTAAATTTCAAGGAAGGCTAGGCGCATGCTTAAGAAACTTACCATTTTTGCATATTGGCTAAGCCTATAAAAAATATTAATGCATTTGAAATGTTCATGATGCTTAACCTAGCCATCTGTTTTTAGCTACACCATGATTCTTTTTAATTGTTTACTGGATCATTGCACATGCTATGTTGTGGGTTAAATTAGTTTTTTTTAACGTAAAAAAAAAATCTAGGTGTTACTAACTTGTTTTCTAGTAGAAAAAAATTAAATTGTGTAGGTGTTGATATGATATAACCTAATCAACTTGACGGGTACAAAGACAAACCAAATAACTGTTAAATGTAGTTTGATTAAAAAAAAGTTCAAGATGACATGTTTTTTTTTAAAAAAATATTGATATGAAAACATATTGGATTGACCTAGATTAACCTGTCAAATCCGCGATCTAGATCATGAGACTAAGATAACCCTATAGAAAGCAAATGAAAACCAAATATGAAACTTAATTCTCAATTAAACCAATGTTGAAGGTTGAAATTGAAAAAAAATCAATTAAAAATAGACCAAAAAACAAATAACTCGGGTTCACATGTTAAAGCTACAACCCTAGTCATGTAACTGGGATAACTCCATAAAAAGCAAATCGAAACAGATTATGAAACTCAATTCTCAATCAATCCAATATTAAAGGATGACATTGGAAAAATATAAATAAAAAAACAATAAAAAAAACTCAAGTCAACTTGAGTTAACCAACCAAATTTGTTATTCAGATAATGAGACTAGGATAACATAAAAAAAAAAAGAGAAATGAAGCCTAATTCCAAATAAAATAAATGTTGAAGGATAAAATTAAAAAAATATAAACTAAAAAAGAACAAAAAAAAACTTAGGTTAACTTACGACTTGGGATAAGCAATCCTAATATTTTAGAAAAAAATAAAAATAAAAAGATAAAAATGACCCGATTCAACTCGAGTTAACTCGTCAAACTCATAACTCAAGTAATGAGACCAGAATAACTTTATCGAAAGCAAAATGAAAAGCATTTATAAAGCCCAATTCCAAATCAATCAAATGTTAAAAGGTGAAATTAAAAAAAAGTAAATTAAAAAATAACAAATTTTTTTTTGACATGAGTTAATCTACCAAACTCGTGACCCAGGTCATGAGATCGAGATAACCTCATACAAAGTAAATAAAAAAAATGACTTGTGTTAGCCTAGATTAACCTATCAAACATAAAACTAAGGTTATAAGATTGTGATAACCTCATAAAAAGTAAATCAAAACAAATTATTAAGCTCAATTATAAATAAACTCATTGTTGAAGATTAAAATTGAAAAAAAAATCAATCTAAAAACAAGACATAATAAAGTGACCTTAGTCTACACGGGTTAACCCATAGAACACATGACCCGAGTCATAATACCGAATAATCTCATAGAAAGCAACCAAAATAAATCATGAAACCTAATTCATAATTAATCTAATGCTAAAGGATGAAATTGAAAAAAACACCAATTAAAAAAGAAAAAAAAACTCGAGTCAACTTGATTAACCCGTCAAACCAGCAACTCAAGTCATGAAAGCTAGATAACCTTTAAAGTAAATCATTGAATTAATGTTTCAATAGAGGGGATTTGTTGGTTTTGGGTGGCCTGATATTAGGAGGATAAAAATGATGAGGATGGTGGCTAGCTTTTTGAATTGATTATAAATTTTTAGGTTATGGGTTTTTCTAGGTATGAAAATCTTAAATCTCCATTCAATTCATGAGAAAATAGAGGATAAAAGGGGGAGGATGTGGCTAGAGTCTTTTTTAATTTAATAGCAAAGTTGTAATATTTAACATAAGAGTTATTTAGTCATTAAATGAAAAATAATGACAATCTTATAAATAATTAGATATTTTTTGTTGACATTTTTTTACGACGATGTTAAGTATGAACGCATATATACAGTTCACAATATAAAATGTAATTTTTTAAACTATAGCGGGTAATTGCAAATTAAACCAAACTATAGGATGATAAATATAGTTTTTCTTTAAAATTATTATCAGAGGTGAAAATATATTTGGGTTATCTGATAATAGAGGAAGTTGAATGAATATAGAAAGATATATCGGCTCATTCTCGTTTTTAATCAACCCTTAAAGTTATAGTAGGCTTTGGAAAAGGTTTATTAACCATAGAACAATTAGCATTACCTTACCCTAAATTGGCACATGAGCACTCAAGATCACCTCTTTTCTTCTTTTGAAACCTTAGACGAGCAACTATGTTTACATGGAAAATGATTTTCATTACCTACTAGATATTAATCTAAGATGTGTCTACTTCCTAAAATATTCCTTATCTATAGGTTGGGGCCTTTTCTTTCATGATGATAAAAATGAGAAAAAGTGTCACTAAGATAACATTTTTTTACTATACTTAGACAAAAAAAGATGGAGACAATGGGGACAAAAAAGACAAGACAAGACAAGAGAAAAAAATATGTTTAGTTATGGTATACAAGACATAATGATTATCTTTGTATCATATTTGGTTGATGGTGGATAAGACATAATTAAATATAAAAAAGTTTATATTATACTTAATATATATTACTATCAAACTTACATATTTATAAATAATAATTAGATAGTATTTTTTATTTGCTTTAGTTTATAGTGAGTATTAAATTTATTGGTAGTATAATAAATGTAATTATAAAACCAGAACTAACTTTACAGGTCAAATTGGACTTAACCAACCCGGGGTCTAAATTAGTCCAAGTTTAAGAAAAAATAAAAGAAAGGTTGACCTAGCCTAATCTAATAAAACATGCAAATTAACCCGATCAAAATCTAGGTTTAAAATCTGTTAAATTTTAAAAAACTTTTTTAGTCAAAAAAATATTATTTTGATCCTTTAAAAAAAATTGGTTGACCTAAGTTGACCTTCTCAATTTGTGACTTTGACCTTATCCTAAGTCGACCTCTGGGTTGGATTTTAAAAATATGATAATAATTATTTTTATCCTTACATATCTTAGTTGGATAATTTTGTAATTAAATTTTTTTACAAGGATATTGTAAGGATAAAAAATAAAAAATATTGTTTATGGAGACATGTCTCTTATACACCTTTTATTTTGGAAGCAAAAAAATCACTCTAAAATTATACAAATTTATTTTTGTGTTTTTTATTTGTACTATACGAGACCTTGCCAATTATTAACTTGATTTAGTCTAGCTATCAGATAACAAAAAAAAAAAAAAAAAGTTGCACCATATTTTTGAAATGAGGAGGTGTTAGGTCACTAATTATCTATCCACCCCACCAATTTATGGACTACCTCTGCAGTCCTTAACCTTTACTCTAATATGAATTGAGACATATCTTCAAGAGACATCAATTTCCTCAGGTGACAAGTTTTTATTATCCTAATTAATGTTTGTTTTTTTAGAAAGAGAAATTATATAGTATTTAGGATTCTTTGCTCACCAACTTTAGTTTTGTAGTAAGGTTAGAAAAGGAATTGGCTAAAAGGAAGATCAGTAGGGAATGATTTTTTTTTGGCTGATCGACACTATAATTGGTATTCTTGTGATTGGTTTGATTGATATTTTCTTTTATATTTCATATTCTTCTTTCCCATAAGGATAAAGAAATATAACTCTTCCAAACTATAAGAAGTTTTATAGAGTTACATTTAATTGCTAAGAAGTTAATCGTTGTTTCTAAAGTAATAATAGATAGAACAAATAAGTGTGTTAAGGATTGTTGAATTTGATTTCTAATCTAATCCATTCGAGTCAGGTTAGAAAAAGTGTAGAGGGATATGGAATGTCACTAAATGGTCTTATACCTGCTCTTTACTTCTAATCATACTAGAGAGATCTTTTTTTATATACCTTTATTTTATTTTATAATTGAATTCAGGTTTGAATTGATTACTTTTGTCATGTCAAAGAGACATTATACCATTAAGTTATATCTCTTCCTTTGCCCTTATTAAGAAATAAAACTAATTAATCATAAGTCAAAGGATTCAGAAACTCAACACCATTATTCTTAAACAACTTGGAGTCGAACCCTTTTTCTTATAATATTACATATATGAAAATAATGGAAAATATTTTGAATTTAATTTTCAACAACTTCTTTTTTAAACATTAAAACTTCATTTCAACCAACTCTACTTTTTTCTTTATTTTAAGATCGCTAAGAACAACTGACATCTTCACTCGTTGATTATTAGATCTAAAATGCAAACCATCTATTTTGCGTATCTATTCTATTCTAGGTGACTTAGATAGTTGAAACCTACATTATTTGATTAGAATGAAATTTGGAATGTGTACATTTGATGACATAAATCATTTAAAAAATAACCAAATTTTTTATGTGGCAAATCTCATCCAAGATCAATTTGGATTGACTTTAATTCATTTAAAAAAATATGATTAAAGGAATTATTTGTGGATCAACTAGGCACTAGCCCCTTAAAATTTATTAGATTTAACTCCATTAACAACCACTCACAGGATATTGATGAAATGGATTTTTTTCTTAACATTCAACCTTAGCTAACATACATAATTTTTTATCAAACTGCTAGATCGAGACAAAACTTTGCTAGGAGATTCTAGAGACTCTGTTTCCTATATGATTAAAATTTCATAGTCATCGAGGTTTGAATAAGCTTATAAGATCTATAATATTGAGTTTTGATTAGATAAAATAATGAGTAATAAAAATTCAAATTAAGGTTTTTTTGTGTGACCCTTTTCAGTTTTATTTTGTCTTTTAATGTTTATCATCTTTTTCATGTTGTTTCATTTGCATCAATTAATATTAGAGCCCAACGGTTCCTAGTTATTAGTTATTATGTGCTATTGAATAACAATAGAAAAAAAACATTATAAAACAAGATGTGCTTGTGCAAGAGAAAATATGGAGGTTTTCTCTCGAAAAAGAGACATTCAATAACTGGTAATAGAAAACATAAAAAGATAGATCACAGAATTGACTTGTCAATTAGCGATGATAATATTACAGAGGTAAGTTAAATAATTATCTTGTTAATTAGCAAAGATAAATAAGAGAAAATTAGAGGATCATAAAGAGAGTGATCACAGACTTATAGTCAGCTTTGAAAACTTATTTTCAAAAGTATGAGCAAACGAAATGACTTTTTGATTGGGACAAATATTATATTGAAACTAATTTTTTTTTTTTATGATTCTAGTTATTTTGTAGATTGAAATCAACTACCAAAATTTAACAAGGAATAAACTTAATATGTCAGTGAACTTGGAGGTTGTAGAAATCCTAAAATTTTTATAAGTTATGATCTATAATGATTCTCTCATGAAAGTAAATAGTTCTTTGATACTTCAAAAGAGTTCTTTGGAGTTAAGTTTGAAGATATTGAAGTAGTAGATATTTTCAACTACACAGAAATCAATGGACTAACCTATTGTTCATTGCTAATAATCAAGTGTTTAAAGTTGAAGCTTGAAAAATTTCAAGGTGGTTTTGATGTTGTTAATAAAGGTGTGTTGTAAGAAAAGAACATCCTAATTGTTGTCAATGACAATAAAATTACATTGGATTTTAAATTTAATGCTAGGTTATGAGATTTCAATATGGTGTGTCTAGTGAAGAATTAAAAAAACTTAGGCCGACCAACAAGGAAAACATATTGTCTTTAGTGTTACACATGACTTGGAGTCTCTGCATAAATATGTTGCTAATAGGTATGGTGTTTTTAATAAAAACAATGAACATGTAAAAGGTTGACAACTTTTGAGTGGATATCCAATCGATTGAAACAATATCAATTTGAACTCAAGGATGAGTTCTCTATAACTTAGAGAGACTGATGTAGGATATATTGTTTTTCTAATACACAACCTTAACAGGTATAACATTTAATCCACTCGTTGGATCATGATAAATTTTTTTAGAAGATTCTAGATGCCCTATTTTCTATAAGGTTTAAAATTTATAGCCATCAAGCTTGAAAATGTTTTTAAATAAAGCTCAAAAGTTATTATCTATAATTTATAATATTTTCTTGGTTGATTTAAGATTTTTTTTATTAAAATTATAACTCTTTTATTATATATTTAGATTTTTTGAGGATATTTTTTTTAGTATACAAGGAGCTTAAAAGATATGTAATATTAATTTTTTTGTTAGAGAAAATATTGAGTAATAAAAATTCAAATTCATTTTTAGTATAATTCTATCTTTTTTTTTATGATTGCTATTTTTTTTGGTGTTGTTTTGTTTACGTCCGCTGCTCTTATTCTTATTTTTTGATTTAAACATATTTATTATTTATTTTTTTTTGTGGTTAAAATTATTTGTTAGTTTCCACTTGATAAAATATGGTCTAAATAAAGGGATGAGGTCGAATTCAATGAAAAACATCACCAATTAATTATGATTTATAATATAAACGCTCAAATATTAAAGTTTTGAAATGCATATATTCATGCAATATAAATTAAAGTACAAATGCCCAAATATATATATATAAAATATGCAATAAATACAAATAAATTGAAAGTTTAAGCACATTTGGTGTGAGACATTGTAGCATATCAAGTGTTGATTTAACAACCATTTTAGCAACAACAAAACTGATACATAAGAACTTGAATTAGAAAAAAAAAATACATTAAGATTTTATACATTCAAATAAAATAAAATAAAATTACAAGTATTTAAATAAAAATAATTGAAAAAGTTTGCACACAAAATATATAATCATTTGTTTCAAAGTAAAGATTTTCTTTCACCCTTATCTTGTCTCAAATGGGGCCATATATATATATATATATATATATATATATATATATATATATAAACACACACATGTATTAATTAATTGGATCCCATTGGTAATCTTGACTAATTTACCCTTATTTTATGATTAAAGTACTAAGTTAATATTTTCAAACCTGACCAACAAAAAACGATAAAAACTTTAGTTTTTCTTTGTAAAATATATCATAAGAAGATCTTCTAACTTCATATTCAACTTAATTTCTTCCTCAAATTTTCTATCTGTTCTTAGAAAAATGCTTGAATCAAGAGAACTATTCTTTTCCATGCTCCTAATTATCCCTAAATGTTTCTCGTAGAGCGATGGATCCAAGGCTTTTCTGTTTCAACTCGAAAGCTAAGAACTTCCAACTTGTAGCTAGGTTACGTATGGCATAAATCCTACCAAATAGCCAAAACATACCTGCAAATAGCTGCACAGAATTCAGAGAGGTTGATGCAAAAGAACTTGTTGATCCGCAAGAATCACAGTACGAGAGGAGAAAAACGAGTCCAAGCGAAGCCCGTTTACTACTTTGTCAAATTACACTTGCAATGAAACCTCTTCTACTTCTACTCTATCTCCTATCCCAAGCAAATCTTCAATCTTTTTTTCTAATCAGCATCATCCTACAAGTCCATAAACTGCAATGGACGAGCACATCTTCTACTTGGTTGTTTTGCCAAGAACTAGAGAATTACATGACTTGTTTTGGTTGAAGAAAGCAGTGCTGTCAAAGAAGATGGAGTTAGAAGAAGAGAAGGGAAAGAGAAGGCGGCAGAGACAAAGTTACTAAAGAGATAAAGTTACTTTGTAGGCTTTTTGAAAGATAAAAAAGAGGAGGGTATTCTTGAAATATTATTTTTTAAATTAATTTTAAGGAAAATTATTGTAGCAAATAAGATCTCTCTTTTGATTTGCTTTTTCACCTTTTTTTTTTT
>Ga0325405_1006777_pt1 | contig 11562 bp, 3 predicted proteins | sample PopdelMetagenome_21_FD_205663 | JGI IMG/M metagenome (GOLD analysis project Ga0325405, IMG submission 205663) | Populus deltoides microbial communities from Bellville, Georgia, United States - Xylem-Control-R2 | ecosystem: Host-associated > Plants > Phyllosphere > Stem > Wood/Secondary xylem...
ACAGAAAGCCAACGTACCCCAGCTTCGCCTTCATCTCCAGAACACAAACACAGTGGGCAAACAAAGCAGAGAAAAAAAAACGCGGACAACACACAGAAAAAGAGCAGAAACAGACTGAGAACGAGGAAGAAAGACAAAGAAGAAAGAGCAGAAGAAGAGAAGAAGAAACAGAGGAGAGAGTGCATCAAGCAACCTCACGTCTTCATCTCCAGCGGGTAAGTTCTTCTCTACCCTGCTTTTGCAAATTCAATTAACTTGTCACTGTGCATGCAAATATAATTCACCGGTTTATGCATGCACGCGTGAATCAGTTCACCAGTGTGTCTACTGCCCAGTCGGGTCACTGGCTTGGACAGTGACCAGGCTGGGCCGGCTGGGTCTAGATTTGAAGGTTGACAGAGCTAAATCCCACCCCTCCAGGTAAAAAAAAAAAAAAAACACAGAAAAGCTAAGGCTGGTTTCAGGCCAGCCGGCCTAATTTATTTTGGGTTAAATGTGTGTTTGGCAAAACACACTTTTATATCTAATCTCTTTTATTTTATTTCAAATAAATTATTTTTTTATATCAAAAAAATTCCAGAAAAATTCTTAAGCCTTTCTGAATTTATTTGTGAGTTCCTTGTGTTTTTTTTTTAATGATTTCACTATATAATTAATCCGTGGATTTTTACTGTGAAATGTGAATCTAGTATACGATACATGTTCTTTTTTTTAATATAAAAAATAACAAAAAAAATATAAAAATATGTATGCTTTGTTTTAAATTCAATTTTTACCGGTTTATTCATTGACACTAGAGTCAAGAATACCATGTTTTTTTTCTTACGTAATATTTACCAACACCAGAGTTAAAAGTATTCGTATCTGAATATTCATTAGAGCTAGAGTTAGGAATATTACAAGGAGGCCTTCGGTAGCATAATCTAACAAACTCTTAGCAATTTAAGACAAAACCAGCAATGCAGCCCATATCAGGTAGGACGCTTAAAGGTTAATAATATTTTATTTTTTGCGTAATTAGTCTCGCACTATAGAATCTCTGTTGATCAGTTAGAGTTTCTAGTGACCATAGTACTAGATAACAACTCTTTAAATAAGACCTTTCTCATCTAAAAACGAGATGTCAGAAATCTATTTTTTCTATGAATTTTAATTTTTAAACATCTTCGCGATGTCGGGTGCGCGATATATTTGATAAACTCAAACACCTTAAACTTTTTAGGTATTATGATGTCAGACATAAGATACATTTTAACTGCCTTTGTTGGGTCATAAAGGTCTTTGTATTCTATCTCTCAAAGGTATTCTTTTATTACATATAACTTTTCATTGTCAAGCTTTTTTGCCATCTTGACTCTCTAGGTTTCTTTAGTGGTGAAGTTAATAACTAGAGCAACCTAGGCTCGTGGTGCTTATATAAAGCTCACAAATAGAAAATGTGCTATGAATTAAAACTCAAGAGAAGCACTTAGTGACCTCTAGTTTGGTGGCAAAAAATTGGATGGCCCTGATTGAATTTACACATTAACTAGTTAGTAGAAAGAAATAACATTTATATTTGTATTTGCCCCTGGTAAGAGGTCCATTTTCTAGATGATATAGCTTGTAGTGCTCACTCAAGTAGGTTAGTGAGCCTAGTAACTTCTCTTTTTAGACTTTTTTTTTTAATGTTTTGTTTTAGATTGATCTCTCTTTGTTTTTAATTTTCTTTGTCTAGATCTAGTGTTGTGGATTCTAGGGGGAAGTTGAACTTTTATAGGATGACCTGTAGTTTTTCCTCTCTTATTTGATATGTATATGTACAAAAAAGAATTTTAAAAAATGTATAAATAAGTGCAAAAGGTTGGATTAAGTATGTGCGCATGTTATTGTTTGAGTTTCCTATTATGTCGGGACTATAAGGATGAAGAGACCGTTTGTTTACGCGGCAGCTTTTAAAGCAAACCGCGTAAACAATTCGTTTGGTAACATTAAAACTCAAATTATTATGTATGAGGGGCCTGTTGAAACCGCTGGTTCGTGAGAAGCAGCTCTCAGCTGCTTCTCACGCGGTCGCGTCTATGCCAGGTGAAGTAATTCACTTGGGCACTGCTTATGTAAACATTGTCTCAACTATTCATTAGACCGCGTCCGACCCAGTAAATTTTTTAAAAAAATTATATTTTACTCGAAAAACTAGTGTTTAATATTATTCAATAACACTATATAAATTAGAAGGACATCGCATGATGACTTAGCATTTGTAAAATTTGATCGCAATTCTAATTTTGTTTTTGATGATATTTTACCCGATTTTGTTGCACGCTTAAAATACCATGGAAACTATAGTCCTTATCGGATGAATTTCATACGTGATAAAATAAGGTAAGTTAATGGAATAATAAAAAATATTTGATAAAAAAATTATTTATTTAATGATGTAATAGTGGTAGTTAAATCTACAATATTTAAATTAAAAACTATCAATATTAATATATATCTTTTTTAGTTATTTTATAACCTCAATTTGAAAAGTATGTTTAACCAAATATATTAAATTACTTTTTATTCAACCTCAATTTCAACTAAACATATATAAATATCAAACTAACCTCAACTAAAAGTACTTTTTTATAAATCAATTTTTTTAAACCACAACCATAAAAGTTACCACAATACCAAATACACATGAACTAGGTCATGTTAGTCCTACTTTGATCCTTAAAAATTAAGAGACACGTTAAGCTATTTGTTTAAAAACCAAGCTTTGATCAAAACATGACGCAAACTTGATAAAAAGTTGTCAATGCAATCTTTATTCTTATTTAAAAATAAATATTTTCTATATATATGTATATGTAAAAAGGTGAAAATATAGTTTTATAAAATAAAGCTAATGCTATTGTAAAGCTAGTAAAAGTAAAAGCAAATAAAAAAAAAAAGCATCAATAAAAAATTGATGATTTTTAAAAATGATTTTTTTTTCCAACACATATCCTAATTAAAAAGGTGAAAACATAGTTTTGTGAAATGAATATAATGGTATTATAAAGTTGTTATAAATAAGATAAAACCAAAATAAAACAAAAAAAAATCAAGTGAATAGTAGCCTGTATGTAAGAACCTAAGGTAAAAAAAGGGCAAAGAACTAGGGTCTTACTTTAAGGCTAGTGCTATATAAGGGAGGAGCTACTATGGTGTTTAATAGTGATAGAGATGGCAGTTGGTTTGGTTTTTTTCTCTATTCGAGTTTTTTTTTCTTTTTACTTTCTCTTTTCTTTTTTTCTCTCATCTATTACTTTCTACCTCAAATAACTCTCATTCTTAGCTTAAAACTCTTTTGTTTCTTCTTCTTGTTTTTTTGTATTTTCTTTCTCTAACTTGAATCCCTTAGTTTTTTTTCTTTGGATCTCTATTTATGGGCAATGATGAAGGTTCTGAAACCTTTTTTTGATGGTATGATCATGGACATTGATCCCTTTGGATTAATGCCAACCTTTCAACATAATTGCCACTTTTGTCGAAGCATGCTTGAATTGCCCTTTTCGCACTAGTTTTTTTACAACATTTAGGTAACTTTTGTGGTTGTGGTTTTAAAAAAATAAGTTTAAAAAAAGTGTGGTTAGGTGTGGTTAATTGGATTTAGATACATGTTTGATAAAAATTATGGTTAAGGTTTATGTGTAGCAAAAAATATGTTACCAATATGTTTGGTAGTTGTGTTTGGAAGTGTGGTTGTGGTTGCTTTTTAAAATATTTTTTACTTGAAAATGCATCAAAATATTTTTTTTAAAAAAATATTTTGATATCAGCGCATTAAAATGATCTGAAAACACAAAAAATATATTAATTTGAAGTAAAGAAAAAATAAAAAAATTTTAAATTTTTTCAAAAGCGCTTTTGAAATGCAAAAATAAACAGGGTTTTACGAAACTCAATTAACAAAGCATGTAAAAACTGCTTTCATAAAAACTGTGTTTCAAACTCAATTTTTTAGTGGGTCCCGCAATACAAACACTTTATCGCGTTTGTTGCACCGTAAACGCAAAAGCGGTTGCAAAACAAATGCAACCTTAAGAGGATCAAAATTGTGTTTCTTGGGCTTAACATATAGTACACATGCATGTGAGACAAGCGATGTGTTTCTCGGCATTTATAAGAGGCGTGAGAGAGAAGTAAAAGGTCAAAGATCCAATCAAAGTTATGAAGAAAAGGAAAAGAAAACAAAATTACACAATAGCCATAGGAAGAAGAAGAACTATTTGGGGCCATGCATGAGCAAAACAACAATCTTGGGCTATTATTATTTTTTTATTAAAGGAACAATGTCATTTTTCCCAACAAATGTCATCTCATTTATTTTTTTTAATTTTCTTTTTGAAATGATGTTATTTTGGGTTTAAAATGAAAGTTTTGAATTCTCAAATAAGTCCTTCAATTTCTATACCTTTTTCATTTTCGTCTTTATTTTTTCAATTCTCTAATTTTTGGCCAATTTCAACTATTTTCTTAATATTTCTTTCAATATTTTCCATGATTGCATTTAAAATGATCTTTCAATATTGATGCTTTTTCCAATTTAATCATTGGCTTTCTAATTTTTAGCTAATTATAGCTTCTTTTCCTCAACTTCTTCTCAATTTCATACCTGATTATATTTAAAACGACTCCTAAACTTCTCTTCATTTTCAAATTCAATGCTTGGTTTTTTAGTAAGCCAATTTCAATCATATTCTCATTTTTTTTCTTTATAATTTGATTTCTAATTGCATTTTTTTCAATTTTCTCTTTTTTAATACACTTATATATATATATATATATATATATATATATATGAGATATCAAAAATTAGGTTACAACAATAACCTACTAATTAATAGTTTGATTCGATCAAAATTAGAAGCAATGAATAGCCTTACGCCAACAACCTTAACTTTTAACATTGATATGAAATACATATTATGACCATTTATATCAAGGTATCTAGCTAGCTAATGTGTTGAGTGAAAAGGAGACAATGGTGGCATGAACCTGGCTTAATACATGACGAATCAAACATCAAAATACAAGTATCCCCAACGTAGTCACATACCTAAATCAAGAGAGGGGTTTCAAACTAACATCTTTGGGCCTAGAGTTCCCTCGTATGTATCTTCCTTAACTTCTTCATTACAAGTCCTCAAGTATTGCTTCAATATTGAACCAAGAATCCTCTCTTAAAGTTTTATATCATTTAAGTAGAACTAAGAATAATATTCTTAAAGCTCTTCTAACCACTCTTGAAGAGAAAGTCCTTTCCTAAAAATTAATTTTAATTCATCATCTCTTTCTAAATAAGAAAAACAGTATCCTAAAAATAGGAAACACTTAATTCCAATAACTCTCAATTTTTCTACGTTAGAACCTTTTCTTCCTAATTTTCTCCTTTTCTTCCTTTCAAAATTCCTCCCCTCCCCTCCCCTAGTTTATTTTTTTTTTTTTTTTTATTTTACTTCTCTATTTCTTTCTAACTCACTGCCTTTTTTTTTTCAATCTTCTCTAATGCTTTTTCTATAGAAAGAAAGAAACCTAAAAGGCCCCATTTCTTGACTCATTGTTGCGCCATTTATAAACCACATACAACAAGCTAGGACCTTATTTTATGGCCAAATCCTTACCCTCTATTCGTTTTCTATAAATCTGAATCCTCCATTACCCTTTTACTTTAAAGTCAACTAACATCGTTATACTCATTATATGTGTAGGGATGGAATCTAGTAGGGAATTTAGTTTGGTTTCTTTGAGGGTTGGGGTATAATATTGATTAGTACTTAAAAATGCATTTTTATTAAGGTTTTATATCATTATTTTGCATTTAAAATATCAATAACTCCTTAACTAGAGTATGTTTTATAATAACAAGTCTGATAATATAAGATACCGTTAATTTATGATAAATGTTTATTTTTAAATGCAGGCTTATCACATAAATCAAATGATTAATTGATGAGTTAAACCACTAAAATTGAGAAGAAAAAGAGAGGGCTAAGCTTAGAAAAGAGATGCTGGTTGAATTCAAATTGGAACACCATTCGGTTATTGGATCATAACTGAAGCTGTAGAATTTGGATTTAGGTCTAGTTTATAAGGATAGAAAGCAAAGACATAGGCTTAAAACTTTCATGAAGAGTCCAAGATTTAAAAGGACCGTTTTCAAGTTCAAATTGTAGCAACAACAGAGAAGTCGGAATCTGTCCTGCAACCTAGATATTGTTCAATGTTCAGCCCATATCTCGAGTTCTAAATGTCCAAATGACCTCATTCTTGTTTTGTTGGAAAGCTGAGACAATTTCCCAGAACTTTCATGAAGACTATCTATTCAAATTCTGATGTTAGCAATGATGTTTTCTGCAAACAAGAAGATAAAGATGGTTACCAAGTCAAGAGGTGGCCACCCACTTAACAATTAGTTATCAAATCAATAGTTTTAAATTTTGACATATAAAAGGAGGTATTTGCCATGTATTTAGGTATTTTGGTTTTCAGATCAAGATCATGTTCTTGCTCTCTCTCTTTATATTTTTGTAATGCTTAAGTTTTGCTTTCATTAATCTCTTGTTTGTGCTTTCATTTCCTTTCCTTTACTTAATTAACTTATATCTTATTTATGTTCTTATCTTGTTTATTTATGTTTCTGTCTTTCATTATGTTTAGTTAAGTTTATTATGTCAAGGTAAAAAGGTTACTCTAATGGTGTAAGAATAAATATAGTATAAACTCAATATGAACTTTAATATTTGATACTAACATGTTTTGTATTTGTTATCTTATTCACTTTTAATACTTTGCTTGTTAATGATTAATCTAGATTTATGTTGTATAACCCTTGGTACAACAAATACTTGGCACTTTCATAACCCAACTGTATGGTATAACCGACACCTGTGTTATGAAAGGAACTTGATTTGTTGTTAACATAAGCTATCATTATGAATACCTGACAACATTTACAAGTATTAACATTATTCAAATATGATAACTAATATAATCATGTTAACAATTTATAATCCGATTGGAGCCTCCTTTGTGTGTGGTTTCCAATTGAGTAATAAAAAGAGTTTATAATATACTGATTTGAAATATCATTAGTGGATCCTCTAAACTTGACAATTATTTTATCCTTATTTTATCCTTACATCAATATCCCATAAAATTCTCATAAACTCTTTGTTTTATTAAATATATATTATTTGTAATTTATATAGTTTACCTCCTTGTGGTTCAACCCTGGTATTGATGGGTTATTACTTTGACACTCCTACACTTGAGAGAAGACATCAATCTTTTGGTCGTGTCAAATATTCAGGTATGATTTGGCAGGATTGCACAAAACTTGTTGCTTTAAGGAGTAGCATGGCAGACCATGTTAAGGGCAACGTTTGCGAGAAAAAGGGTAGTTTGTTCTGGTTTTGGTTGGACAAGGCACGAGTGAGGGGAAGGGAGTGAGGGAGGGAGAGAGAGAGAGAGTCATTTTAGGGCTCTAAAAAGACAATGCCATTTTTGTTTCCTTCGTTATTTTCTTTCTAGGTTGGGCTTGGCTAGTATTTGTATAGGATTAGTTTTATGTTGAGTATCATGTAGGGTAATTTTATCATTCATAATCAGTCGGACCAGTGAATTGACAAAGGTATGGGTTGCCTGCTTTGGCCGGATGATCAATGTTAAACTATATAAAATACAAATAGTGAATATGTACTTGTATTGAGTTATTTTGATATAATAATATTAGTGGTGAACGCGTGCCACCGCATCCCTACATGTCTGACGCTTAATTCCTAGGTTTGATGTCTTTTACTTTATTGTTTTTTCCAAGTTCTAATTCATATTTATATGCAAATTCATAAAAAAAAAAATACTCTCATGAGAAAAACTCATACCTCACATAATTTATTAAAAAAATAATTATAATGTGGTGTTAAAAGTCATTGTCTTATGGTCATTTTTAAATAATTTATGTTAGGCATGAGTTTTTCACTTGAGGGTATCTTTGACAATTTAGATAAGAATATCTAATAAAAGAATAATATTGCATTTATTAATAAATTCACAACAATTAGACTTATACGGATAGATTGGAGGATGGGTGTAAAATATAAACATGTGTTAGGCTAATTTCCTTTAGTTTAACTTTTGAATTTCTGACAATTATAAAAAAATTAAAAATTATTTTTTTCCAAGATTTCAGCTATTTTGATATTTTAAAAATCTATTTTTTTTTGGAAAAAATACCAACGTCCATCCATATGGTATAAGTTAATAGAAATTGGAATTGATACTTGATGGAGTAGCTATATTTAAAAAAAAAAATAATAATTGAGAGATCAAATAAATTTGAAAAAGAGAAGGTGTATATTATGAAAATTATCAAAAGTAGTAAGATGAAATTTGTGAACAATCCAATATGTAAGAGAAACCTATCAAGACGCTTTTATATTTTGCACTACTAGTTAGGTGGCCCACACTAGGCTGCGGGCTCACCTTTTATTATCATAAAAATCAAATATCCAAGAGAACTAGGTCCTGATGCATGACGAAAATCTCTTGGGTTAGACATTTGGACCCAAGGCTCATGGGTCAGGCGTTTGGACTCAAGGCTTTGGGTCCTATCACGGGACTCAGTAGACTTGGGTCGTGACCAAAAGACCATTAGCCTTGGTTCGAGACACCGGACCCAAGAGATTTGAGTCCTAGTGCGGACCTAAGAGAATGGGGTCATGTCACATGACCCATTAACCTTGGGTCGTGGAGGCATGACCCCTTAGCCTTGGGTCCTGCCGCTGATTCAAACGAATTGGGTCCTGGGCTAAATCAAGAGAATGGGGTCCTGACGGTGGACCTAATTCTTTTGGGTTCTATGTCAGGACCCATTTAATGACTGATCCAAGTGCATTGGATCCTGCACAGCAGTCAACATAATTGGATCTGGATGCCGCACCAAAGCAAATTACATCTTAACACAGGACCTATTAGTCTTGGGTCAGGTAGGACGTACGACAGAAAGGGTTTGGGTTTGCACTCTGCCACACCCAAGCAACTTGGGTGAGGCGCACGTTTCGAGACCCTAATTTCTTGGGTCTGGAAGAGGGTGCCTGACCCAAGTTAATAATAATAATAGTAGTTGTTGTAATTGTTTTTACCCTTCAAATCAATTCTAGTTTTTTTTATAGTAATAATATTTTTTCTAAAACATTTAATAATACTAATAATAATATTTATCTTGTTTGTCCAAGTTCTTATATTTTTTATTTTTTTTAAAAAAATATTTATGGTTTGTCTTTGATAGTATTAATAGTTTTTTTTTAATTTAATAACAACAACAACAATAACAACAACTTTTAATTTTACCCTTTAAATGAAATTTATTTTTGTATTTCAATATTAATAATATTTTTTTTTCAAATTTAATAATTATTATAAATAATTTTATTTTTAATATTAATAATATTAATTATAATACAAATAATAATATGTTTAATACAAATAATGATATTTTTAATATGAATACTTTTAATTACAATAAAAATAATATTGGGTCCTAAGTCGAAACCCATGAGCCTTGGGTTCTGAGGGAGGACCCACCACGACCCATGAGCCTTGGATCTTGAGGTAGGACCCAAGAAAATTGGGTTCAGACGATGACCCTATTATCCTTGGATACCCCACTGAATTGAGTCCCGATGATGGATCCATTATACTTGGTCTAAGTGGACGCATTACTTATGGGTCTGGATCTAGATGCGGGATCCAACAACCTTGGGTTTGGACACTGGAGCCCTGAGCCTTGGGTAGGCAGGGTCGGGCCACACTCAGCAACTTGGGTGACACACACTTTTAGTGCTCCAATTTTCTTGGGTCTAGAAGAGGATGCCTGACCCAAGTTAATAAGAATAATAATAATTGATTTCTCTCTTAAAATCAAATGTATATTTTTTTCAATAGTATATTTTTTTTAATTTTCATAATATTAATGAATTTAATAATATTTATGATAATAATAATAATATTTAACTTGTCTACCCAAGTTCTTATATTTTTCAATCTTTTTTTTAAAAATTATAGTTTCCTTTGATGACAATAATAATTTTATAAAAACATTTATGGTTTTTTTTAAATAACAACAACAATAATAATAATTCTTAATTTTACCCTTCAAATCAAATCTATTATTTTTTTTAATATTAATAATATTTTCTACAAATTTATTAATTATTATATGAATAATATTAATTATAATAAAAATAATGGTAATTTTTATATTAATTATAATAAAAATAATGGTATTTTTTATATTAATTATAATTAAAAAATAAAAAATAATGGTAATTTATTAATTACAATATTTTTAATATAAATAATTTTAATAATAATAAAAATAATAATATTTAGAATACAAATAACAATATTTATGATATTAATAAATATTAACGATAACAATAATAATAATAATTGATATTATATTTTTTTTCATTTTTTTTCTCTACAGCGTCTGTAAACTCAGTCGCACGGGTGTGCCACCCTAAGGGGTCTATAGACCCCAAGTGTGGGTCTAAAGACACCTCGAAGTGCGGACATGACCCTATCAACTTGGATCCGCGCTTCTACCACTCTCAAGCAACTTGAGTCAGGTGCGCCTTTCCAAGCCCAAGTTTCTTTGGTCTAGAAGGATATGTCAGACTCAAGTTAATAACAATAACAATAATAAAACAACAATAACAGCAACAATAATAATAATTGATTTTAACCTTCATATCAAATCTATGTTCTTTTTTATAGTAATACAATTTATTTTAAATTTAATAATATTTATGATATTAATAATATATATTAAACTTGTCTGGCCTCAGTTTTTATAGCTTTCAACCCCTTCAAATAAAACTCATTGTTTTTCTTGTAGTAGTAGTAGTAGTAGTAGTAGTAGTAGTAGTAGTAGTAGTAGTAGTAGTAGTAGTAGTAGTAGTAGTAGTAGTCCTTCAAATCAAATCTATGATTGTTTTATGAAATTAAAGATATATTTTGAAATTTCTTAATTATGATATTAATAAAGTTAATTATAATTAAAATAATAAAATTTATAAACAAATAATAATATTTTTAATATTAACAATATTAATTATGATAAAAAATAACAACATTTCTAAGAAAAATAATAATATTTTTAATAAAAATAACAATAATTATAATACAAACAATAATATTAATTATAATACAAATAATAATATTAATTATAATACACATAATAATATTTTTAATATTAAGAATATTAATTATAACAAAAAAAAAACAATATTTATAACATAAATAATAATATTTTTAATATTAATAATAAGTTCCATTTACCAAAGTTTAACTGTGTAGTAGTAGTAGTAGTAGTAGTAGTAGTAGTAGTAGTAGTAGTAGTGGTCGTAGTCCTAATTTTATCCTTCAAATCAAATCTATGATTGTTTTATGAAATTAAAGATATATTTTGAAATTTCTTAATTATGATATTAATAAAGTTAATTATAATTAAAATAATAAAATTTATAAACAAATAATAATATTTTT
>Ga0325405_1006778_pt1 | contig 11561 bp, 12 predicted proteins | sample PopdelMetagenome_21_FD_205663 | JGI IMG/M metagenome (GOLD analysis project Ga0325405, IMG submission 205663) | Populus deltoides microbial communities from Bellville, Georgia, United States - Xylem-Control-R2 | ecosystem: Host-associated > Plants > Phyllosphere > Stem > Wood/Secondary xylem...
AAAAAAAAAAGCCCCAAAAAATCAAAAGGCCTCTAAAAAAAATTCTTGAACTTGATACCAAAAAACTCAGGACATCGTGCTTGGACCTTTATTTTTTATTTGCTTTTGATAAGGGTATGATGAATTCTTTTTTTGGAAAAAAACAATAACAAATAACAGGTCATTTATTGCATAAAAGCAAATATTGCATTTACAGTCTCGAACCCTCAACCTAAACATTACACATGCATAACCATGGAACTATGACATGAAATTGTTAACCAAATGATTAACAGAATATATCAAGATGGTTCACTGTTCATATAAACCGTTAAACCAACCCCACATTTTTTTAGTTGTATTTATAATAAAATCACTAATACACAAATTTATTCACTCCACAACTTTACAAAGCGACCGAATTAACCTTTTACATTTCTTAAACTAGAAACTTTTGTAACATTAAATGTACATAATAATTTAACTTAACACAAGACAAAATTAGATTAAAAAATCATATGCAAAATTTGATATTGTTTATCATTTCCTTGGATTTTAATTGTCTATATGAAAGGATATTACATCCCAAAATGGATGGTTAAATTATCATTTATTATTGTTTATGTTTTCTTATAAATTATTATTTATATTTTCATGGATATATTTTTATATTTTATATTTTGTATTATTGATATATTCTGTAAAATAGAATTTTTATTTTTTATTGGGAATATTATTTACATTAAAAAATTATGCTCAATTTATGATGTGTAAAATATAATGAAATTCGATTGTAAATTTTTAAATAAGGAAAACTCTAAAACAAGGTTAATTTTGCCACTATGATTCTATAGAGTGGGAATAACAATGGACGGAGTGAGAAATGGAAATAATGCCACCCATTTCTCCCCCCTAACAAGAACTACCTACTCCAACCTTACATGTGCCACTTGAGCTGAACCTCCTACAAAAAAAGGAACTTCATGATTCGCCCACAAATTACTCTACTAGACAATTAATGATGAAAGTTCCCTCAATGTGCTCAAGTCTAGTCTAGCCATTCTTGCTCCTCACCCTAATTCACCTAAAAAATATACTCCAATCATAAACCATCATGCCAAAAGCAGTACTGATTAAACTTAATAACAACAACAATAATGAGATAAAGATGTTCAACAAACCTTTGATGATGATGTGGAGATTTTGCGAGACTTGGCCTGCGCTTTTGCATGCACCCGATGTTGTTTTTGCTTTTGCTCAAACTGATGCAGCCTTGTAGTGAAATTAATTCCATTATGCGAATTAGAAGTCCCTACATCCTGGTTTACATCACCATCCTCGGAAATTTGTGATCCACTTGGAATGTGATGTAGGATCTGAGAGTATGTGTTCCCTGAAGATGTTAGCTCAACTTGATCGCCACTGAAGGAATATGAAGGTACAGTTTTTAAACGAGTTCGCAGTATCTTAAAAGCTGTGCTTTGCTGCATTCACAGAGCCAATGAAAAAGAAATATTAGAAACTATAGAGAAACAGCAGTGACCAATAACTATAGATGCACTAGTTGCATCCCATGAAGTCAGGAAGCACTTATGTCCCAATCAATTTTTAACTGAGCTCTTTATTTCTTTAGCAGTATCTAGATCGAACTTGTATTTTTAATGCTAGGGGAACCAGCACCATCACCACTGAAAGTTGGTAAAGCATTTAATCTTTTATTGTTTTGTCAGCACCACTCCTTAATTTGTAGCATTAATTACAAGATTAAGCCTCTCCTTTACGTTTAAAGACACAAGGAAAAATAAACATGTATCCTATATACCACCTTCCACAATTCATTAAAGGCAACCAAACCCCTTTTACAAGTCCTTCAAAGAACAACCAAACCTGGAGCATTCAGAAAATATTAGTTGTCCACATCCTTCAATGCCGCATTCCCTTTAGCATAATTATGAGACCTGACCGAGGGTTCGACCCAGCTCACAGCCCTGGTCATGGGAGGGAACCCAAACTTACATTGTTTTGAGGGGGAAAAAATACTGAAGGTGGGGTTTCCACCCTGGCCTGACCAGGCCAAGCCAGGTCTCATAAATGTTCCCCTTAGTATTCATGTCTCAGAAAGTTAGAAGGCACCATAATCATATTTAATCTTAAGCCAATCTGTGTGTCAGAAGAATGAAAATATCACCGGTTTTCAGAATGAGAAAAAGGATTCATCAAAAAGTAGACAAGTAACATTTTTCATAATCATATACATGCATTCATCCATGCAAACCAATAGAAATACATGCGTGTGTGAACTGCAGCCTTTGCACATAACAATTGTAGAAATTCAGTGGTTCATCAGGTGTACCTGGGGGAGCAGCATCAGAAGACCATTTAAAGCTTTTAACAACCATGTATATCTTCCAGGTTCAAGAAGCTGCAAGAACCACAAAACAGCAGAAACACTCAGCATAACAAGAAACGCTAGGCAAATGACCTTGCATCTTGCAAGGGACATGCATCACTTGCCAGATCAAATTACATAAAAACAAGACAACAATCAGAAGACTTGATCAGTGAAAAAATTCATATGCAGACAAAGATACCAATGGACTAACCAAATAACAACAATCTACAAGTGACCAAAAGAAATCAAAGGACATGTAAACATGTCAAAACCTTCTATTGGCGGCTACTAAAGTAATAAAATATAGGCAAAATAGAAAGGTGAAGGCTAACTATGAGTTTAACTAGTGCACCTGCAATCTAAGGTAAGTAAAGATGGGAGTTTCCAGCAAACGAATCAATTTATCCAGCTGTACCAAGAACCTGACATTAATATCTTCCTCTACCAGCGACTGAATCACAGTACTGGCATGCTGGTAAGTCTGTGAAGAAAAGACAAAAGATGATCACAACTGCAGTAAAATCCTAAAAATTGAAAAGGATGAATGCATGAAAATATGTAGCTTGAAAATTCACGGAAAGGGACAGTCATGACAAGGTCCTAGATACTTACCTGTGCTAATAAACAAAGGCTTATAATTGCCTCGGGCGAATGGCACCACGAAGCATACAAAGAAACAAATAAATCTTTCCCAGCAGAATTCACCAGAGATTGTTTTAAAAGATATCGAAGCTCAGCTAATTCAGAGGATGTGAGTAAAATCAAATTCAAAGCCTGGGAAACAAACAGGAAAAAATGTAAATAAGTGAAATGAACAACAGATGTGAAAAGGTATCAATTTTATTTTATTTTTGCCTTTGTTACCCTTTTCCCAATTATGCATGTGAGTGCAATTTTAGGCAGGAGAGCTCATGAAGATGCTTCATTTTGTTTAATATTTTTTTAAAAAAAAAACCCTCAAAAAGTATTGTTTCATTTGGGCCCTCAAGCATATGAGCAAACCTGAACCATTATAGATGCAAAATCCAGGTCAGCTTCTCCCTCTAATATTGTAGAAAGTTCGCGATAGACCCTTTCAGCATCTAAAAGAACACAGAGTCGCCGGATTATCAAAGCACCGCGCCTAACAAACCAAAATAATGATTTGCATAAGAAATAAGACACGTGATTAAAGCTACACATAAACTGCCACTGGCGAACCAACTAAACTACAATAACTTCTAAAAAAAATAACATAAGCAGCAAGAAGAGAGCAAAAACTCACTTCTCCAGAAGAGAGTGATCAATGCGGAAATTATGCACCAAGAAAACAAGAAGTTCGTGAAAGTGTTGCAGATCTTTCGCTATGCATGCATGAACCTCAAGAACAAGGAGTACCACCTGGAGACATAATCAGAATTGCAACAAATTAAATATATGAAAACCCAGCACGGGATAATTTTTTGATCTGTATATATATGCCACAATAACTTAATAGGTAGACCATAACAAGAGGGGGGGGGGGGGTTAAAAGCAAATGAGAGTACAGAAAACAGAAAGAAGACAGAAAAGAGATTCTAACGACTGGAAGATAAAAGATAAATTTCAACCATGGAGTTTATACTCTTCTAAGGAACTGGACCAACTTCAAAGACAGGCCTGATGTGTTGTATAATCCATAGTGATAAAAATAATAATCTAGTGGTTTTGTGGGATTTCACTTTTAGCATCCTAGGATTCATTTTTGATACCAAGCTCCCTTGTGACTTGGAAATAGTGTAAAACACAATTAAAGAAATGGGGCTCAGAAAAAGATCTCCAAGTATTAGGTCTTTAAGATTTTCTGCAGGGTAATTTGTTTTCCCAGTTAAAGTACTATCATTTTGCCTATTGCACCCTTTCCATAAGCAGGTAAATTTCTGAACAAAATAGCAAAGCAAGTAGTAGATGATAGTCATGGACAATAGTAAAGTGAAATGAACTTGAATAAAAAAGGACACAAATGGAACCAATTCAGTCCAGCTGATTCAGCAAAGTAAAAGAGAATAGTATTAGGCTTCCAATTGACCATGTAATAATTAGGCTTATAGTAGTTCTGAATTAAACAATTGAGAAACATTTTACTCTGCATGCAAACAAATTGAAAGCAAAATGGATATTAAACACAAGCATATGGAAGCCAATCTCATGGGCACAACCTTTAATGATGTAAAGAAGGAACCATCATTCCAGATGCATAGATATGTGCAGTGTGATTCCAGCATTAAAAATACTGACTGGAAGAATTACAATTATAAAATCAATCAAGTAAAAAAAAAAACAAGACCAAACTTTTAAGAGAAGAAAATGTGCAATCAAATGTAAATGATTACCTCATCAGATGGATCTGACAGTGCTTCGAGAAGGGTATCAAATATTTTATTTAAAAACGACAAGACCTGTTTCACATCAACAAAATTTAAAACTTAGTCATATCCAATCTAAAAAAAATAAAAAGAAAATGAAAGCCCAAAGAAGTGTCTACAAATCCATTGGAAGGACAGAGCTAGATACAGTTTCAGTCCCTTCCTTCCATGCCACGTAATCATACCCACACTTCTGGTCTGTGTTAAGAATACAAATGCCTGCACCGCTAACTCTATCTCTAAGGCAACCTCCAGACAGCTTGAACTGCATTCTAGACCTTTGACCACATGTCAATAAGTCTTACTGATTATTTCATATACAGTGACCACTGCATTATCAAATTATGCTAGCTGCTTCCATTACTGATTGTTACCACAGCAGGTGCTGTTCTACACACCTAATGTTTCTTTTTCCATCTCACATCACATTGAAAATTCACAATGCATTGTATTCACATCATTGCCAGGGCAGAGCCCGTCATAAATATTACGTTAAATATAGTATTTGTAGGGAAATGTACTCTTGGAAATATACCAGTCTCAATCACCATGGAAAAAGAATGCCAGAAGTTGCCCACAAATGGGTTAGCACCCTTGGAGACAAGAAACCAAATTTACAATTGCAGCTCAGGGCAAAAACAAATTAACCAGACATGTATAAGACTTGTCAATTATGCCTGATTACCTCAGAGCGATGTCTGTTCAAAAGAGTTGATATCCAGTGCAATGCTTCAATTCGAGTAGCCTCCCACTCAGTCGATAATTGCCTGAACAGCCAAAAGAATCAACAGTCACCACAGATCATTTTAAATGATCTTCACATCAGAGATAACACCATCACTAAGTTGCAGGCGTTGTCGGCACTTTAATTGCAGCTCTTCATAAGATGCACTACTAAACAGCAAATTGCTATCATTTTTAATTCTTTTTTTTTTTTGGCAGGTTACAAAGCTATACCTCTTTGCAATGAAGAGAATTGCTCTAACATCAAATCCTGCAGTAGGATCAGCCCTGATTGCACGAAGCTCTTCATTGGTTTCACGAGCAACCTTAAAACCAAAAGACGTCTCAGCATGGTATGCATAGCACAGGTTTTTCTCCTTTCAGAGAGTTTAAACCAGCTTACCACTCTAATTTTCTCTTCTTTGTCAGATATGCAAGGCAAAATGGCTCCCAAAATATCAGCATAATAGGGAACAAGTTGGTCACCACCAAGTTTCACAAACTCATTTATCTGCACAGTTAATGCAGGAAAACTATTATATAACTCCAATGAAGCAATAATTTGTCAAAAACTACAAGGTCACACCAAAGAATACATTGTAACTGATACAAAATTATAAGATACACTTGTAAGAATATATACATGTATATACACACGTCCACAAATATAACCATGTAAATTGAAAATGTGAATCTGCTTACCCATGTGATAGCTGTTAAGCGAGTAAATTCATCTGGAGAAGCTGCCCTCTGAACCAGTATTTCAGCCATGCGACCATAATCTACAGACTTCAACAGTAGCACTGTTCGAGTCAGAAAATTGCAAATGAACAAGAGATTTTGTTTTTATATCATAATACTTGACGTCAACCATATTATATCAAATACAGAAAATAAATAAATACAAAAAAATGCATTTATATTTATTGCTAGAATGATGCTTTTCTAAGGCAAGTGACCTGGAATTAGAAACTACAATAAATGAGAACAAAATGTAGCAGAAATCTTACTGGGGAGTTCTTAATCTCTTGAAGAAACTCTGAAAGGGCAGAATCAGCTTGCTGTCGTATTTCATGGCTAGAATCGCTCAACATATTGAACAAACCTGAGATTTATTGAAAGTTGGTGATTATGAACTAAGAAGCAACATACAAGTATAAATCAAAGAATCATGTCAGTTTTAAATATCAATTACCATCAAGAAAATCAGGAAGAAAACCCAGCATATCTATTTCTGGAACACTGTCCAAAACAGTGATCCATCCCACCAAAAACTGTCGGACGTAGGGATTTAGGACATTCATACGTTCTCTCAGCAACGGTATAAATTCTTCAATGCTAAAAAGTAAAAATAAATAAATAAACCATAAAACATAGGACTTTTTCATTATCAGAGCAGATTATGAAGACTTCAGCTGATCCTTGAAGCACATATTCAAATGTAACATACCTGAATTGATCACTGTCAGTAACAATGTCCTGTTTCATTATAGTAAAATATGAGAATTGAAATTTTAAGAGGGTCCAACCTTTCACAACACATCACTTATTAAAAATCAATGAATGCTTAGAGGCAAGGAGCACTTATTTACCTTTACAAGCCGGTCCAAAAGATGAGCAGCACTCTGTACATTGGCATCCGAGTCTGCCGAAAGTTTACACAAGGCATCAAAAATTTTATTAAAGAAAATAATAAAATCTCCTCTAACCACCTGCATGTCAGTAGAAAACAGTATGTTAAACCCCAAACAAAACCACAAAATGGCATGAAATATAAATCAGGCAATCTGAAATCTCCATTCTCACCTTGGCAATGTTATATAGAGCTTCACAAGCATAATAACGAACTCTGCTATCTTGGTCACCAAAAGCACCAAGTACGGGTTTCACAATTTGCTGGCAAGGCACATCCAAAACAATAGTAAATATTATACAAATGAAAAAAGGGAGAAAAAAGACCATGCGTTGAAAAAATAAAATGTCTCATAATGCTTTTAAGCTGAATAAAATCATAACAAATTATAGCAGGCTGGTATGCCCTCCATCACTCTACTCTAATTCAAATAAATTTGGTTCTTAAACAATGCAGCATAATGATAGACTTGTTTTTCTCATTCTGGAAATGACTTAAGCACTATTCTGTCTCATAACAATTGTCCCAATAGAAAATAGCATGAAAAAGTAGAAAGCTCTTCCCAGTAACTTTCAACCCCCCACCCCCCCATGAATCCTCCTGAATACAACGAGTTCTTTAAGTGAATTGGACCATCACGTTGACACAAAATCACAAACGTTTTGTTCCACATATTGCAAAACACCAGACAACATGCAAAAGGATGGTGTTACATTTTGATTTTAGCGATCCTTCTACACAAGCAATCACAAAAATTCTAGATCGAAGTATTTGCTAGGGGATACCACACTTTCATACCAGACCATGTTTAATTTGCAGCCTTTGCAAATCCAGTGTCATTTCTCAAAGTATCTGCAATGGAACTGCACTAGCAAATGTCCTCTTGGCCACAGCAACTTAATAAAATATTAATGTTCTTTACTGGGAATGGGAATGGTATAAAAAGGTGGAGCTTGTTTGTCTTGCTTCTTGCATACTAGTAATTGAAGTGAGCCAGTACTCTCTATTTTATGAGAATAAACTTTTTAGTATTATTTTAAGAACTCTTACATGGTTTTACTTTATATCCATTGTTCCACTATTCAAACATTTATGGTTTAAAGCTTGTCATGGAATCATACTTTCTTTATATTAATGCAGTCTATTTATTAGGAAATATCTATCTTCCTCCTTTTCCCACTGGAAATTTTTCCCTCTTCTATTCTTTTGTGAAATTAAACATACTAAACCCAAAATTTTTGGTCCAAAATGAATTTTGTAATCACGTATAAATTTCAACCAAATTACTTCTGACTGGTACATTCTTTATTTTAAGATTCCAGAATGAAGTAAAAACAAAATACACAATCTATACGAACAAAAAAAATGATAAAACATGATGAAATGATAAATTCATACAACAGCTAAACATCATTCGATACTGTACATCATACTTCCATCAATTATGTTCAATTAATCAAATATTTAACCCTCACTAAATGGCACGTAATCCCAATGGGAGTGACGAAACTCAGTTCAACGTGCATGAACTTAGATTCGACCCATGGTTTGTGACAAAAATTGAAATGTTTCTACACAATTATTCTGCAAAAATTTAAGACCCTTGCTGCCTATCTGTTAACAAAAATGAACACCGAAACTTAAGCCCAGCCCCAGAAAAGGTCCAAACAAGTAACGTAGAGGAGTTTCAGACCACTGACCTCGAGATGTTGAGCTGCTTCTGTAGTCAACCCTACTGTTGCAGCTGCTAGTCCTATCAATCCTCCCTGCCAGAAAATAAATAAATAAATAAATAAAATGCCAAAATAATGATGCGGTTATTACGAGAAATAAAAATCAAATAATGATGCAATTAAATCAAAATACTGAAATTCAAAAATAATTCACGTTTCTTTTTTTTTATATATAGAAAAACAGACAAACCTTGCGGTGGTGGGCTTGGGGAGAGCAGATGAATTCCGTGGTCAACAAATTGATGACCGCCGATATCTTCTCGTGATCCCCGGCGGCTGCCAGCGACTTCACTATCCCCTCAATCTACATGCATAGAATATCATAAACCCTAGAAAGACAAAATCTTATTCGACAAACACATATTGGAAAGAGAGAGCGACAGAGAGACCTCGAGAGCCGCGTTTTTTCGCTTCTCATATAGCTTGTCGGAGAGATTACGCAATACGGCGGCAGGAATCACGGCGTCGGCCATCTCCTCAAGAAACACCAGAAACCATAAACTAAAAAGGAGAGGTGGGAGATTTCAATTCCCTGAAAAAGGAAATCAAAATCAAAAAGAAAAAGAAATAGAAATCCGTTTCCTCATCTTTTCCTGTTCAAATCTAAACATTAACTTGTTTTTATTAGATCAAAAGAAGGGGAAATTCAGATCTGAGAGCAAAATAGAAGAGAAACTTGATTTTCTTTTCTTTTCTTTTCCTTTCCTTTCCTTTCTCGCGGACTTGTTTTTGCTTTCTACTTTATCAGTAGAAGTAATAAATTTTCGTTTTCCTCTTCTTTTCTGGCTTACTACTAAATTAATAATTTGCTTTTTAATTTTATTTTTTTTTAGAAAGAAGAGAGTTTTTTTTTTTTTTCCTAAGTGCTTGATCAGCAGAGCGAGCAGCTTAAAGGAGATGGGGGGATTTATTTCGAAACGACCACCTACCCTCTTTCTTACTCGGATAATTAATGATTTGTTCATATTATTGCTATTAACTTTTTTTTTTACAAACTTCAGTTATTTTCTACAAACAAGTTGTAAAACCTAAGCCTCGAAATATAATTACCCTTCATTCTATGCATTTAAAAGCGAATCTTGTGTTACGGGACACCGTTTCCAAAAAAAAAATATTTTGTTATAATTTTTATATATTAAAGTTAAAAAAAAAAAATATATATATATATATATATATTTTAAAAAATATATTTGAAAAGAAATTTTTGTCGTATTTTAAAACACCCTCTTGGCCATCTACCACCTACTTTTCAAGGATCAAACTGAATACAGATGAAAATAATGAATAAAGTGGAAAACAAATCAAATATGTTGATTTGCTTTAATTGGTGTTTAAAGGGCAACATGGTGTTATTTAAAGTATTTTTTTATTTAAAATATATTAAAATAATTTTATTATTATTTAAAAAATTTATATTAATAAATTAAAAATAATTAAAAAAATATTAAAAAATTAAAAAAATTATAAAGCACTGTTCATCTGTAATGACAAGCACCCTATTAAAGTGCAAACAAGAGGTTTTCTACAAGGGGTAGCAGTTAAACTAAGATGTCGGTGATAATTATTTTTAAAAGTATTTTTTATTTAAAAATATATTGAAATAATATTTTTTATTTTTTAAAATTTAATTTTTATATTAATATATCAAGATATGAAAATACTAAAAAAAAAATTTGAAGAAAAAAAAATTATATATATATATAATTTTTTAAAAAAAAGTTTTTAAAATATAAAAACAAATGCACTCCAAACCGATAATTCGATAACTTTGTTAATTGAAATGAAGAAAATGATTATTTAGATAACTACAAGGCCAATTAAAAGGGCGAGGAAATAATGGTGCTTGTAATGTGCCAAGCTCACCAAAGAGATGCATGTCTGGCGTGGCATGTGCTTCTATTTTAAATAGTTTATTTTTCTTGCTAAACATTAAATTATTGATTTTTTAAGTAATTTTTTTATAGTTTTAATGTATTAATATTAAAAAATATATTTTTAATTAAAAAAATATTTTACATCGCAATATCGATGAAACATAAAAAACAAATACATGACTTTCTAGGATGATATATAAATAAAAAAAATTTTAATTCATTAGAAGGGAAAGTTAAAAGCCTCTTCAAATTATTGGCATGAGTTTTAGTGCTGGTTTGTTATTTGACTGATAAGGTAGAGTGGTTGCCCGGAGACCTTCTGTTTAAAAGTTGAAGGATAGGTGGAATAGTGTTTCTCAGATAAGAAAAAAAGCTAACGAAATTGAAAGTAACAGAAAACAGTTTTCGTTTTTCTTTTCTAGTTTTCTTTTATTTTTCAGTTTTTATTTTATTATAAAAATTAGAAATTCATTTGTTGAAGATATTATTTTAATTTATTTTTAATATAAATAAGTTAAAATAATCTAAAAATACAAAAATAAATGAACTTTTTTATAAGAAAGCCGCAAAACATATTTAGCTAGATTTTTTTTATAATCATAAATATTTAAATTAAATTATATGTATTTTGATTAATTTTATTTTATTAAATATTTTCTTTTTTATATACCGGTGGAAATAATTGGACGGTGCCGGTGGAGCAAGCCAGTCAAATAGTCATGATGGGTGGGTATGTGACCATTGAATAAGTGGAAATTTAGATGGCCTTTATGATGTATTCGTAACTTCTTCCTCTCTAAGGTCAAGCTTTTCTTTTACTTTTCAATTTTCATGGGATTGCTT
>Ga0325405_1006779_pt1 | contig 11561 bp, 11 predicted proteins | sample PopdelMetagenome_21_FD_205663 | JGI IMG/M metagenome (GOLD analysis project Ga0325405, IMG submission 205663) | Populus deltoides microbial communities from Bellville, Georgia, United States - Xylem-Control-R2 | ecosystem: Host-associated > Plants > Phyllosphere > Stem > Wood/Secondary xylem...
AGTGGTCATAATAAAAAAGACATCATATATTAGTAGCATGCTAGAGATTGCATGAAAAATACATTAAGGTCCACAGTCTTTAAAAATAATGTAGTGTATACAATTTAGTCCCTTTATTAAAAAAAAATTATACATAAATTCACTTATGTTATTTTTCAGTCTCATGTCACAGAGGTGTGTGTGAGATAGGGGGGTTGTTGAATTCCAATGATAAGAGGGAAAGCCATTGTTCACTTATTTTCCTACCACCAAAACGAGTTTTCTTGGTATTTATGAATTTCGTTAAATGAGAGGAGATTCATGGTGGTTATTAAAAACATCAATATTGCATGAAAGACTAGATTTGAATCGAGAAAGACAAAATTAAATCGGTTTGATTTCAATTTTTTGAATTATTTTTCTAGATATTTGGAGTTGATGGAATTGTTTGTGAGTGTTATAAAGTGTTTTTGTTTGTATATTTTAATTTTTCAATTTATATTTAATTTTTTTTATATATAAAAATGTGTAAAAAAAAAACTGCATGTACATTTATTTTTTTTAAAAAAATATTTGACCATATGAAATAGATGTCAAATAGCTAGTAACGTAAAGTGTGACTCTTTTACGCCTTGTCGGGGTGAATTTCTCCCTCAACACCACCTCGTCTCCTCTCTCCTCTGGCCCGATACTTCTGCGACTCCCTGTCCGAGTCAAAAAACCTGCTTGTGTACGTTGTTGCTTAGCGCCGCCGCCCCACCCCCTCTTTCTAATTAATTTTATTTATTTATTTTTTTCTATATCATTTCTCTCCATCCCAATCCTAAAAACTATTTTTTTAATCATCCTAGAGCCCCTACTCCCCGGGAAAGTTGTTGGTTTTTAAGTAGCGTTTAACAGAAATTTGATTTTTTTAATTAGTTTTTTTAATATTTTTAAATTATTTTAATATGCTAATATAAAAATAATTTTTTTAAAAATAATTTTTAATATATATTTTTTTAAAAATATTTTAAAAAATAATTAATAACACAATATTAAACACTGCCCTAAAGAATTCATGGTTTGCAATTATTTAGGTTTTAACTTAAATTTGGGAAAGTTATAGGCTATATTGTGGCTGTGGTTTTTAGCTGTAAGGATAATTTTTAACTGGATATAGTTTCTGAAGACTACAAATTATAATTTATGAGAATAACAAATAAGAGAGCATGAAATTAGCTAAATTAATGATTCCCGAATGGGCACTTATTTCAATCAATTCTTTGGTTTTCCATTTTTAGTTCCTTAATTACACCATCACAAACAAATAATATCCATAAAGCTCATTAATTAATTATAATAAAATTTAATTAGATTTGGTCAGTTTTCGAGTCTCTCTCTCTCTCTCTCTCTCTCTCTCTCTATATATATATATATATATATATATATATAAACAATCCACGGATTCCTTTCTTTAATCTTTATGGTCTCTTTCAGTTAGATCAGAGGGGGGAAAAAACAAAGCAAAAAAGAAGGCAAAGGTTATGCCATAAAGAGAGAGCGTGCCTTTAGAGAGAGACGAAAGATCATGCATCTCTTCTGATATAACAGCAAGCAAGAACCCTCTAGCTTTAACCTACCCTCATTGCGTATCCGTTGTGATTTCATGGTATTGTTATTTATTAATAGCTTGGTCATGAAAGCTGTGAATTGAAGGGGACGTTTTTGGTGTTTGTAGTTTCCTTTCTCAATTTCTTTCGCTAGTAATTGTCATGGCTGTTCAAGCACAGTTGTATCCAGAAAGACTTGGCCTTTTGCCTATGTGTGGCATACAGGATTGCTTGTTTAACAATCCTGTTTCAGGGCCTGAGCCTGGTCTTGGTTTTGTTTTTCAAGAGACTCAACAACAGAGTCTCTTTCGTGAACATCATAGCTCTCAAAACTTTGGTTTTGATTGTACTATTGGTGCTGCTTCTTCTTCTTCTACGACTCGTGATTGTTCTCTCTCCATGTCTCTTTCTCAATATTTAGATGTCCAGCTTGACATGCAAAGGCGAGAAGTTGATTGCATACTTCAATTTCAGGTAAGAATGTAACTGGGCTTCGTTGTTTCGTCCTTTCCAAGTTCTGGTTCTGGTTTCTTTTTTGTGTGATTTTATTAAAATGAAGGTTAAATTCTAAAAACTAACGACAATTTTCTTAATCAAATGCAGGCTGGGAGATTAAGAACTATTTTGCAACAGCAAAGGAAGCAACAGCTTGGAATCGCACTTAAGAGTGTAGAATCAAAGGTCTCCTCTTTGATAAGGCAAAAAGAAGAGGACTTGGCACAAGCAACAAAGAAAACCATGGAGCTTGAGGTCTGCCTGAGAAAAGTAGAGCTGGAGAGTGAACGATGTCAGAGAGCAGCAAGAGAAAAGGAAGCAATGGTCGTTGATTTAAGCAAGTCGCTTGAACAACTCAGAGGAAGACTGGTCATGGCCAGCAATGAAGTCCAAGATGCAGAGTCCTTTTGTTGTGGCACATGTGATAGAGAACAGGATCAAGAAAGCCAAAAAAGGATTGTTTGCAAAGGGTGCAATTCCAGGAGCTCGTGCATTATCTTTCTCCCTTGCAGGCACCTCTGCTCGTGCAAGTCTTGCGACGCTTTTCTTGGCTCCTGTCCTGTCTGTAAATCAGTGAAGGAAGCAAGCATGGAGGTTTTTTGGGTCTAACCTAACAAGGAAGGCACAAGGTAATGCAAAACAGAAAAGTCAAAGGGTAAAATCTTTGGGAACATCACATGCTGTTCAACATGATGTTTTTGGCTTTTCTCGGTCTTTGTTTACAGATTTTTTATTTTGTACTGCCAAGACCCGTATATAAGTGAAATCAAATATGGATGATATCTGGTACAAGGCATGGCAAAGGATCCCTGCTTTAATCCTTTCTAGATTAATTAACATTTTGCCTGATTTAGCTTGAGCAGAAAGGAAAAACTTCCTATGTTTATTTTGATTTATTTATTTGGTTCTTTTTACTCGGAAGCAATGCCAGCTCCGTAGCAGTAACAATGTACTCTACTTTAACTGACAGAGAGATTTTTTGAAAGCCATGTTTGACACACATCAAGACACAAGAATTGAACTGTCACCGCCACATATTTATACGTTTTTTTTTCTTGTTTTTGCTAATTCCAATAAAATTATCCATTAAAGCTAGCAAGCTAGCTAAGATAAAAACTGACTACCTAACCATAAATGACTGCTCTGATCTGCACACGCCTTGTCTCAGTACCGAAATTTAAACACAGAAAAATCTAGCTGTCCTCTACTTGAGAAACCAAAGGGGAGACTTATTGGGTATACCTGCGAAACAACAGAAGCTACGCGTTGCATAGCCCTCTGTGTGGAAAAAAAGAGGTGGCTCAAAACTGCAGATGCGGACTTTGATGTTGGTTTTTATCTGTATCGTGGGGGTCCTACAGTGTTCTTCTGTCTACTACCAGGGAAGCGTTTACGAGGGAGTGGAATGACTGTTTGGTCGGGATTTTGTGAGTTGGAACTCGTGATGGGACGGCAGCGGCATGATTTTTTCCACAAGCACTTTGCATCATGTAAAATAAATATTTTTTTTATTTTTAAAATTAATTAATTTAAGTTAATTAATTATACACGAGACTTGTTGCCAAGTTATTAAATCAATTTGACTGAAGAGTTTACTTCTAAATTTTATAAATATATTGATTTGAAGATATATGTTTTTAAATTCCACAAGAGATGTGCATTTAAATTATACAAGCATATTGATATGAAATTGTATTATTTCATTTATAAATAATAATTTAATATTAATAAAAATCAGTTAGAAAACAATCTTTTTTATCTTGTTTTTTTTTTATCTACAAACTCTTTATTTATATTTATTAGAAATAAAATAAAAATTCTTAAAAGACTTATTTGGGTCAACTTTATTGTACCCTGGAGTCTCTCTCTTTATATATATATATATATATATCTTAAAGTCTGTTGTACTGTACACACAGACTTACGTAAAAAAGAGGTGGTTTGGAGTATTTTGGACTCGTAATTGTGGGTCCCATTTGGCTTTGGCGAGGATCGGAGGACTAGAGATTGTCCCTTGATCGAGGAAGTCAGATGGCCATATCTGGCTCGGCTGGCGTGGGCCTCGCTGGCATTACCGATGTGTCATGCGGATGGGCGAGCCATATTGGGCATTGGTCACGTATACCTATCATGGCCCAGCGTTTAGGTTGGTGCTGTTGCCAGCCCAACTAGCTTCCCTGGCTTGGAACTTGTTCTGTGAGATGTGGGCCCTCAATGGGCCAGAAACCTAGTAAATTACAAAATGGTGTGACTATACAACTGATAGACGTCTCTCTGTGCGTGTATAATATAGTTGATGGTAGAGGGTAGAACGGAGATACGAGTGTGAGTCATCTAAAATTAATCAACACTAATATATTATTTAATTAACGACAAACATATTATCATATGTCTGTGCATTTTAGGAAACATATTGTATATTATTTAAAATAAAAATAAATAAAATGAAAAATAAAGAATTGCCAGATCAGAACAATATTTTAATTCCAACACCATGTGTGGAATGGCTACTGGGAATCATAACGATTGTTGGAATTTATAATCTATTTTTTACATTTTTTTGTTATTTTTTTCTTTCATTTTAAATTATTGATTTTTCTTGGTCGTTAAAAAAACCAATATAAAGAGTGTTTGTTTGAATAGGGAGCAGGGTGGAGATTTAAAAATTACTTTCCAATAGATAAAAGATAAGGAGGTGTCCTCGAAGGCGCGTGGGCTCCGGGGCTCCGGTTAATGCGGTTCCATTGCCATCCGTTGAAAACAAGACCAAAAGATCTCAAGTTACCCGTATCGCCCTCAACCCAACAGGGTGCACGCGGCTGTCAAGGATGCCCTGATCATTTCAACTCAGTTTGGATGTCCGTGGCTTTTGCTTTTAAATGTTTTTTAAAAATGTACATGCTTTTAAAAACTATTAAATTATTATTTTTTAAAATAATTTTAATATTTAAAAAATAATTTTAATATATTTTTAAATAAAAAATACAAGTGAATAACATCTTACACCACTATACTATATATATACTTTATCAAATAAAAATAGGCTCAAAAATAACATCGAGTTATTGTTTTGAGATAAATAAAATAAAAAAAATAAAAAAAAATATATTATCTTATTTTTTTAATATAAAAATTCATTTCAAATCTATTTATATATATATATAATTTATCTTATATTTTACCTTTGTTTTTAAAATCAAATACTTTTTTATTTTTTTAATATATTTTTTCAGACACTCGCTAATTGAAACTTCAACCCTCGTCATAATTGTAAATCTAACTCGATGAAACATATTAACTTGAAAAATTTGGAATATAGATCTTGACATAAATTGAATTTTTAATTGAATCAAATTTATTAATAAAATAACTCGATTAACTCAATAAATCCAATTAAAAAAATTTGACTCACATATTTTTAATAAATACAATTGATTTATATATATATATATATATATTTTAGATTGGTAATGTTGAAAATAAAAAATATTTTAATATATTTTTAAATGAAAATATTTTAAAACACCACTCTACCGTACTTTTAATTTCTTTCTGGAAGCATCGTGGCCACCGATCAAACCTTAGGCACAAAGTTTCCGTGTCTGAAATAACACCCAACACTTTCCACTAAATTATTCCGGCCCCCGCACCCCCACCCCTCCTCTCTATTAACTTTGATCTTCATCTTCTTCTCGCCGAAGAGAACCCAAATTCCCCTCCAATTCTCAGCTTGGTGACAAAAAGCCTATCAAATCTAAAGATGCAACACGGAGATTACAGTTCTTACTATCAATATCCACACCTCCAAAACCCTAACCCTAACCCTCCTATTGATCATCACCAAACCCCTTACGCATCCGCACCACCTTTCTCCTCCGGTTACACCCCCTCCGATTACTCCATTTATCCTCAAAATTACCCTCCTTATTCTCAAAACCCTGATCCTGTCCCTCCACCTACAGCCCCTACATACACACCGACAACACCTACAACACCGAACCCTAATAATCCACAATCATCCTTCAATCCCCCACCGCCACCTCCACCACAACAACCGCCATATTTTCCACCGTATGATTCTCATGGCTCCTACCAACCTCCAACAACTCAGCAATCTTATTTACCATCGTTTGATCAACATCAAACGTCTCCCAATTACGCTCCTCAACCACCGCCTCCTAACTCTGCAGTAGCACCGAATCCTACTGGAGCAACTAATTCTCCGTACACCTCGATGTACAGTGCTCCTTATAACCCTATAGGATCGTCAGTGCCGCGTGTATACGATACGCCATATGAGAATCCGGTAAAATTTGATCAGAATTTCGGGTATTTGGAAGGTTATAATCGGAGCAGGAGCGATACAGGGTCTGATCTATATGGAAAGGAACCGGAGAGCAGGTACGATATTGGTGGCGGTCGTGATGATGGATATGGAGATGGTGTTTATGCATATGAAGGTGGTAAGGTTGAGCCTTACGGAGCACGAGGGACAGCGCCAAATTCATCGACCTGGGCTGGGTTCGATGATTATGGAAGATCAATTAGTTTTTCGTCTGGAAAGGATAATTCGCTGCGGTCCAGTTCTGGTTCAGGCTCGGGGAAGATTGTGAGGGCAGTGCCGAAGGTGGAGACGCAGGAGGATGTTAAGAGTGGTGTCCAGAAGTTTAGAGTTAAGATTTTGGCTGAAAGTGGAGGACAGGGTACTATGGATGTGCTTTGCGAGGTATCTATATGAGTTTGTTACTTAATTGGTGGCAATTATTTATTATGGTTTTAATGATTTGTAGAGTGATTGCTATCATGAATTTGATGATAGAGTGGGTTCGTGTTGAAATGATCAACATCTAGGGACCGTTTTGCATGCTTGTTAATGTTAAAATTCTGTCATGTTCTGTTCGACTGTTGCATTGCGTATCGTTTCAGGTTTAACATTTAAATTGACAAACATGGCTAACTCCTAAAGAAGCCCAGTTAAGGAGCGTGGGGAGTTGTTTGGAATTCCTCCTCTTACTGCTCCATTGAATGATTTTGCATGCTTCTGTTAGGTTATCGACATTGTCATTGCAAAGTCTTTTATAACTGTTAAGGAATCAAAATGGAACTTTCCTTGAGATTCTAGCTTTACTGAAGCTAACCAAGTTTTGTGCATGTTTGATTCTAAGTTATATTTATTTTAAACTAGGATTTATTATGTGTACTTGAGTCCCAATGAATTTTTGAAGGTCACTGTTGCTTATAGATGATCAGTGTTTGGCTGCTTTGCTGTTATATTTCTACTCTTTTTTTCACTGTTCTCTGGGTTTATTTATGTGCTGTGCTTTGGGCTCATGATTGTATTTGAATTCATTAAGATTGGTTTGGATGGAATTCGTATGCTTGATCCAAACACCAGCCGGACTTTGAGAATATATCCTCTTGAGAACATCACAAGATGTGACGTGAGTTAGCTTATTTCATCCACTCCTCACTTTCTTCTTGAGCATCACTATCATTGTTAATGTATAACTAATACTGATTGTACACTTTCCCTCTTTTGTAGAAAATGGATTCATCTACCTTTGCATTTTGGTCCAAGAGTTCTGTGGATTTTGAGCCAAGACGTATTAGACTGCAATCAAATAGTTACACCACCAACACCCTTCTTGACACTGTGACTGCTGCAACTGTACAGGTTTTGTGGCCATAAGAAACATTTTTCTTGTATTCTAATCATATTTTAGTTACATTTCCTTTTATAGAAGCTTAAGCATTTATTTATGTCTTGCCTCATTCTGCATTGCATTGTTTCTATTGCCCTTCTAATTGCATTAATTGCTGAACTGGTTGTAGATTTGTTTCAAACAGAAACCAAAAAGAGGCATGGATGAAGAAATCATAATATCTAGAGGAAGAAGACCTAGAATAAAAAATCCAAACCAGCTCCTTTATTTATGAGATGAATTTAGGTTAGGCTTTGATGAAATTGAGAATGTTAAACCTGGTAGATAGAACTTGTAAGCATTACAAACACTTGTTAGTGTTTGAAAACTTAACTCCTGCCAGATTTTTCTATCGTTGTTGAATGGAAATGTTGAAACTGGCTACAGACTTGAAAGCTGTGCAGTAAAAGTATATTGCATTTCATTTTCCTATTGTCGTGGCCACATGTAGCATGTGAATGATTCACTGGTGTAATATCCCACACCGTATACTACTCATGTGATGTGTATATAGAGAGCACACACACAGCCAGCTAAGGATCTATGTGTAACCATGGATATCCATTTTGGGGCTGCAAGGAAAAATTATCTTAGTGCTGCTCCTGTAGGCTCAACAGTCATAAGCATGTGCACTGGCTGTCCCCTGGTGCCTGGGGCATCAACTGGCTTGTGAAATGAAAATGTTTTTGATCATTGTCCATGGGTGTCAGAATATGGCTTCTCCAGTGTTTATATATAGATATGGTTCCTGTTTCCTCCTTTTGGAGATAACTTGTAGAATGCTTAAGAGTTTAGATATGGAGTTTGCTTTTCTGGTTACAAGGTGGAACCAGATTGAGAAGGAGGGTGATGATTTAGGGCAACATTTGTCAATGGTGCAATTTTGTTATGTGATGCATTGGGGGTTCTGTTATTTGAGATTTGTATAGTCAGTCTGGTGGCAGTATTGATTTAATGGATGATCTGAGGAAATTGGCAGCATTCTGGGGTCTGGGTCAGTGCTTTTTCTGAGAGAGATAGAAAGAGAGGAGGATTGGGGTGGGGTGGGGGAGTTGTAGAGGTATTTTTGTGCAGGGATAACTTTTTTCCATTGATGTTTGTGTGGCTTACCAACTCTTTCCATTTTATCAAAAGTTTAAATGAATGCAGCTTTACTCTGCGTGTTTGCTGCTTTAGATTGTTGATGTATATTAACGAAGTATAATTTTGCTCTTTCAATGCAGCTCAAGGAAATGGGTGGAGGAACAAGGCCTTCTGATACATCAAAGACAACTGAGCAGCCTACAGAGAAGAAGAAAGGGTTTGGTGATTTGATGAACTTGATAAAGCCAGGCAGTGAGGAGAAAGAACATTGGGTAAAACTATGGCTCTAGTAGAGATTTTATTTTGTTTATTGATTTAAATGGAATCACACAATGTAGCCATCATTTTCAAGTTTACAAGCTTGGGTGCTCTCTCTCTCTCTCTCTCTCTCTATATATATATATATATATATATATATATTTTTTTTTTTTTCTTTCTGGAAAAACTAAAGAGGGGTTGGATGGTTGTGCTTGTACTGTTCTTATAATATTGTTCATTCTCAGGTCCCTGATGAAGCTGTTTCAAAGTGTACATCATGCAGGATGGATTTTGGGGCTTTTGTTCGTCGGGTAAATTTGTTTCCCATGATTGATTGACTATATTTGCTATTTATTTATGCTTTCAGATTTCATGTAAATTTAACGCTTCTCCCTTTTCTCAATCCCAGCATCACTGCAGAAACTGTGGAGACATTTTCTGTGACAAGTGCACCCAAGGAAGAATTGCTCTTACTGCTGATGAGAATGCTCAGCCGGTTAGAGTTTGTGACCGGTGCATGGTAAGATTTATCCATTACTTATTTGTTACTATTTCACAAACCCAGACATTCATCTCTTATCTTCTGTTAGTGATATAGATCCACCCCCCCCCCTGCTTTCTCTCATTTTTTTAATGGGTTACCAGCATGCTAGTCAGGTGCTGGGAGTTCTCAAAATGAATTACCTTTGTGGATGTTATTGCAGTTTATTATAGTTCATTTGCTTTTCAACAAGTATCTGTAGTTCATTTGCTTTTCAACAAGTATCTGCTGCCGTCGTCTGCCCTTTGTGAAGGAACTTTGTGGTGTATACAGGACAGAAACATTTAGTCAACCTATTATGTGTGCGTGTTTGTGAGCTAATATGTTCATATACAAAGCCACCACAATGATGGGTCATGAGCTTCCTTAGATCATGTCACACTATGATTATTTTTTCTTAAGAAAGCTTGTTGGGTTGTGTTTTTAACTTATAGAAAGCATAGGAGGTTTTTTGTAGTTTGGGAGATGTGGATATGATTCTCCTTAATTATGCATAGTCAAGCAGCTATAGAAACATATAATATGTGCATATCACAGTCGTCATACTCTTTCTGCATAAATATTATGATATGCATAAATTGCTGTGGTCTCACTCGCTTTCTGAAAGAACAACTCATAAAGTCTTGCTATCCTTCAGGCAGAAGTGACTCAGAGGCTAAGTAATGCCAAGGAAGCAGCTAGCAAACCTGCAGCATTTCATAGCCATGAGGATCTTGCCAGGAAGCTTCAGGTAAAGAATATCCAACTTAAGCAGTCTTGATATTTTCATCCACAGGGTCTCATTCTTTGTTCCCTGGTTCACTTGATATTTGACTTGCACTTTTGTAATTGTGATTTTATATTGACATTGATCTTCTGACAGGAGGAGATGGAGAAAAATCGCAAGTCGTCATCAGGTAATCTTCTTACTTTGAATTTATTTTTCTTTTTCTACGTGAAATGATAGGAGAGGCAAATTCATACTTTTACTTGTAGTTGTCTGAACTTAATGATTGAAGAAAAAGTTCTAACCATAACCAATGGTTCAAATATTCAATGATTTTTAGACATGTTGCCCTCATCAGCTATTTGATTCATCTGGGGGTTCTGTGCTAAAGTCCTAGCATGCCATTTTCAAATTTAATCAAGTTCAAGTAGCTATAACACAGGGTTCTCATATTAATGGTATGAATTTCCAGGATCCAAGTCCGATGTATCTGGGAGGCGGACGAGAGAAGTTGCCTGTCCAACTTGCACTGTCCATTTGCAGGTTTGAAATCCTTTTCTACCTTGATAGGGCTTTGGATTTCAATTTGTACGTTACTTGGATTTTTATTTATCTTGTTTGCGCTATTCATTCAGGTCCAGGTTCCCAGCTCAGGTTCTGAAACCATCGAGTGTGGAGTATGTCAACACCCATTTCTCGTCAGTGCTCACTGATTCCTGCAGCGTTTTCTGATTATTTGAGGCGCCTATTTCTCGAGGATGGTGCTAGCTTGTCTAGGGCCCTCCTCTGGGGTGAAGTGCTTGTTTACCCTGGTTTAGGTCTGCTGTAAAATTGAATTGTCAAACTTTGTACATAGCTATATTATTTCTTCGTTTTACTTGATTGTTTGTCGTGGTAATGTTTTGCCTGTGTGAGTTTCTACGAGTTTGTAACCTGACTGTTCATGATTGCAATAAAATAATGGATTATTTGTGACTTTGAAGTTCATCGAAATAAAGCAAACTGGGTTCCTGAGTTGTGAACCTCACCCCAAAGGCTCGGGTGCTCTACGGACGTGGTGGTCCAATTGGGGCCAATTTTGTTACGAGGGTTAGTCATGGCCTGAAGATGGAAAAAGTTGTAGGATGGCAAGGAGCCCCACCCAATGTCATGTCACAATAACTTTGGTGGATAAAAGTGGCTTTCACATTTAGATGCTTTTTGGT
>Ga0325405_1006783_pt1 | contig 11554 bp, 4 predicted proteins | sample PopdelMetagenome_21_FD_205663 | JGI IMG/M metagenome (GOLD analysis project Ga0325405, IMG submission 205663) | Populus deltoides microbial communities from Bellville, Georgia, United States - Xylem-Control-R2 | ecosystem: Host-associated > Plants > Phyllosphere > Stem > Wood/Secondary xylem...
TTATCCCGACTTGGACAAGGCCAACATGAATATACTTATAATTTCGGGCTAGATGTTTTTGTAGGGATTTTTGAGAGAGGAGTTGAATGGTTTCAAAAGGTTTGGTAAGCTGAATATCTCGCTCTTCGGTTTTGATAGTAAAATCCGTTTTGAAAATATCATATTTAGATTTTTGATAAATCTGAGTTTGAGAAATTTTTGAAATCTTCCAGTCATCAATGTTTTTTGTAAAATCTTCAATAGTTATCTCTTCACTTTGTACTATCCTTCTGCTTTCAGAAGATTCAGAGGTAGAAGAAGCTGAAATAAAAGTAGTCCTATGAAAGGCGGAATCCATAAAAAGGAAAGATAAACTAGGAAACAGGCTGCAGGTTATATAGATTTATGGCCCTAAAACTCAAACGGGACTTACACCATTCAGTTGCATACCTAGAGTCTAATGGTCTCTTGTTCTTTCTAAGAATACTGGCTTTTATGTTACTATTCCTACTCAGATCCCAATAGGCTCTGATACCAGATTTTATATATATATATATATATATATATATATATATATATAACGTTCAAAACATGTTAGGGTATTGACCGTATGCGAGACACAAAAACATTTTTTATATTTTCTTTTAAAAAAAAACACAATTACATTTAATCACAATTAAAGTCAACAAACCATATATTAGTCAAATTCTTAAGACTTTAATAAATCAGTTATTAAATCCCAAAAAATATGTAGAAACATGTTCTTACATTTTCACGGGAAATACAACATAATTTTATTTGTCCTTCAGATACTTGATTATATACAAATTAAAACATTAAATTCATTATTTTATCTTTTTGATTTTATTATTCAATAACATACATAAAAAAAAATACAAACAAACACACATCCATTTTTATTATTTTTTTTCATACATCCATATGTACCTATAAATAACACAAATTTGAAATAAAACAAACAACACAACACAAATAAAAAATTACATAATAGCCCCTAAAAAATCCAGGAAACTGCTGGGAAGACTTCTGGCAATGTAGGAACAGTGGCAGCGTGGTTCTCACACGCCGCCGCTAGAAAAACGACAAGGGGGGATTTGCCAACCTATGCGCCGTCGAAAAAATGACAGGGGGGATCAGCGACAGCTCCCACCCCTCCTCACTGTCCTCATCGGCGGTGACAACCATCGTTACCTGTAAAAGAAGAAACACAATAAGCAGTCGATTTTAATTTTCTTTTCTCCTTTCTAGATCTGTTCTCGAGTATGTTTTTCTGCTCTGGTTTGTTGTTCTTTCCTCTTCCGGTGGCCGACCTGGCGGTTGTAGAGGGAGCTGCAGTGGTGGTCAAGGCATTGATGGTCTTCAACCCAGTTGGTAGCAATGACAGTTGGGTCTGTGGTCGGCTGCTAGTTGAATGGGAAGGATGGTTTGGGTTTTGGAGAGAGATGATATGTTGGCTGTTGGGGGTTGGTTTCGAGTTGTTCAGGAGAGAATGGGGAATCAGCTGTGGCTTTGAGAGGGATAGTGACGACTGGAGGAGGTGGGTCTGCTAGGGTTTCGGAGAGAGATGAGGAAGTTGTCTTGGCTGTGTCGAGGCGGAGAAACCGTTGCTGGAAGGAGGAGATGAAGGAAACGATCAGGGAAGAGAGGCAAATTTGTCCTGGGGTTATGGGTCTGTGGGGGAAGATGTGGACGACTGAGAACAAGAAGAACAACCGAGAGAGCAGAGTGAGGGGGCTGTCTTGGCTGGTCTGTCGTTGATGGAGGAAAAGAAGCAAAATAAATAGGAGCAGCGACCTCTCTTTGGCTCTCTCGTTCTAGGTTCAGTAGAGAGGAAGAACAACGGCTGGAAGAAGAAGAAGCCAAAGGCGTCCTGAGAAAAATTAGGGAGGGGGGCGACCGCTTGTTTTTTTTAGCTACAAGAAGTGAGTGCTGGCTTTCGTGGTTTAGGGTTTTTTGTGGTTTCTTTTACTTGTGTAAAAATTGTCCCCTTGTAAATTTTTTTCGTTCAATGTATATAGTTGGAGGTTCACTTATATAGAAAATTTCTACATGTGTTATTTAAAAAAATATTGCAATAATTATTGCAGAGATTGTCTTCTATAACCAACACCAACAAATCCTATATATATAGTATTTTATATTGCAATGATTATTTTCCATAACCAGCACGAATCAAATCATATATCTATGGTATTTTATAATGCAGTAATTATATATGATTTAATAATTATCTCCTTGATATATTTCTTCCTTAATATTAGCCTTGATGTTTTATGTTATCGCCACACATAAAACCCTAATTATTATTTTTTTTATTTTTTTTATTTTTTATTTTTTGAAAAATTTATCAAAACATGGGTTAAAAATTGGGTAGCAACACCAAGGCTGGACAAATCCTTCATAGTTCTCATTTAAGGTAGGCCGATGATTAGTACTTAAAAGTGTATTTTTATCAAGGTTTTATATCATCATTTTGCATTTGAAATATCAATAACTCCTTAACTAGAACATGTTTTATAATAACAAGTTTGATAATATAAGATAGTTTTAATTTATGGTAAATATTTATCTTAAATGCAGGCCTATCACATAAATTAAAGGATTGATTGATGAGTTCAACTATTAAAATTGAGAAGACAAAGAGAGGGTTACGTTTAGAAAAGAGATGCTGGTTCAGTCCAAACTAGAACATTATTCAGTCATTGGGTCATATCTGTAGCTGTAGATCTTGGATTTCAATTTCATTTATATGGCTAGAAAGCTAAGACATAGGCCTAAAACATTCATGTGGAATCTAAGACTCAATTCTGCTGTTTGGAAGTCCAAATCTTAGCAACAATGGAGAAGTCAGAATCTGTCATGCAGCCTAGACATTGTTCAATGTTCAGCTCATATCTCGAGTTCTAGAAGTTCAAATGCACCGATTCTTTTTTTTTTTGGAAAGCTGAGACAATTTTCTAGAACTTTCATGTGGACAATTTGTTCAAATTCTGATGTTAGCAATGACGTTTTGTTTAGACAAGAAGATAAGGATTGTCACCAAGTCAAGATGTGGCCATCCACTCAACAATTAGTCATCAAATTAATAGTTCTAAATTTTGGCCTATAAAAGGAGGCATTTGCCATGCATTTAGGCAACTTGGTTTTTAGATCAAGATCATGTTCTTGCTCTCTTTTTTTATAATTTTATAATGCTTAAGTTTTGTTTATATTAATCTCTTGTTTATGTTTTTCATTTCCTTTCCTTTACTTAGTTAACTTATATCTTATTTATGTTCTTATCTTATTTATTTATGATTCTCTTCTTTATTATGTTTAGCTAAGTTTATTATGTCAAAGTGAAAAGGTTACACTAATGGTGTAAGAATAAGTATAGTGTAAACTCAACATGGACTTTAATGTTTGATACCAACATGTTTTGTATTTGTTATCTTATTCACTCTTAATACTTTGCTTGTTAAATGGTTAATCTAGATTTATGTTGTATAACCTTGGTACAACAAATACTTGGCACTTTCATAGCTCAAATCGTATGGTATAACCGACACTTGTGCTATAAAAGGAACTTGTTTGTTGTTAACATAAGTTATAATCATGAATACCTGACAACATTTACAAGTATTAGCATTATTCGAATAAGATAACTAATGTAATCATGTTAACAATTTATAATCCGATTGAAACCTCCATTATGTGTGGTTTCCAATTGCGTAATAAGAGTTTATACTATACTTGTTTGAAATACCATTAGTGGACCCTCTAACCTTGACAATTGTTTTTATCATTGTTTAATCCTTATATCAATATCACATCTCAAAGCTCTCTTCAACTTATTATTATTATTATTATTATTATTATTATTATTTATAATTTATATAGTTACCTCCCTGTGGTTCGACCCCGGTCTTGCTGGGTTATTTATTACTTCGACACTCCTACACTTGGGAGAAGACAACAATCTTTTGGTCGTGTCAGCCGATTCTGCTCCCTCACATTTCCTCTTAGAATAGGCTGGTTGGTTACCTCTAACTCCCTCTTAGCATAGGCCAACCTTATTGAAATTTTTGTTGGGCTTTACATAAATGTTTTTTAGGAAACCAAAGGTTTAAGTACAAATTTAGAGGTCAATGTGTTTGTTTTTAATAAGTGAGTTTTAGGAATTCAAGTGATCTCCTAGTAAGATGACCACATACTTAAGAAACCTGGAAAAATAACCAAAAACCATTCAAACTAACTTAGAATCTAAGCTTTAGTTGGTTGAATAATGATTCACAATTTAATTTGGTGGAAACTATTTTGCATGTCCAACTAATTACAATGTATGAGAGCAAAGCTTACTGATCCTAAACACATGCGTTTAAGATGATGAAAGACCATATTTGATAATCCTTTCATGATACTTGAAAAATATCCTTTGTGAGTCCTTGTTGAATTTAGTAAATGTTTCTTGCAAAAGAACCTTGACTTGGATCACACCCCACACCAGGAGCATGTACGAGGATTATAAAAGCAATTAAACCTTGGAATTATACATCATTAATGATCAATGAAAAAGTTAAAAGTGTCTAGATGAAAAGTTGAGGGGCATGTAGAGATTCAAATATTCAAAAAGGTCGAGCATGCCATGTGCTGCTGATGATGATGATGCTCAAAACTAAATGAAGAAAACAAATAAAAGTAATCCAAGCCCAACACTAGGGGGCATATAAGATAAATCCCAAGATCTAAGAGGCCATCATGAAGAATAAGGGAAGGCTTGAGTGATCCTTAATCCTAAAAGCCCTTAAACACCTCTTTGAGCCTGTAAAAATCCATTTCTTTCATAATCAAAAGCCAAGACCTACATTACATTCCTGATAGTCTTTTATAATCAAAGGCGTTTAATATGTGTTTGTAAGTAAAGCTCTCCTGTATAAAATGAGATCTTCAAAATATTATGGTCATACTTTATTATTCATACAAATAGAATGAATGCTTCAAAGATTTTCTTTTCTCTAAAAATCTTGAGTTGAAACTCAAGCTTTTTTTACCAAGAAATCTTGAAAAGAGAAAGTCACCTCACATTTTTAGTAAAGGAAAAGCATGCACCAAAATCTAAGATTCAACTTTAATGAAACTCTGTCCAGGTGTCGCTTGAATTTTTCAAAACAAATTTACTTTAAACTTGCATCAAAATGGTTTTTGCATTTGGAAATAGCTTTGAAATTCCAAAGATTTTATGTGATATCGATCTTTTATGAGAACCAAACATTTTTTTGCATAAAATCATCCTTGAGAAAACCTAATCAAACAAAACAAGATAAAGTGCTTGGGGGCATGATCAGGTTAGGGGCAATTTAAGAAATCCAACAAGATTGGCTACATAACTTCTTTTCTAATAAGATAGAAATAAGAAGCAAACTATTTAAAATCCTCTAATGTCTGTCGAGAACTTCAGAGATAACTGGAAAGCTATCATAGAGCAAGTATGTTGAATACTTAATGGTGGTCATAACACCATACTAGTGGTAGTTATATAATTATAGTAACAAGTATGGGAGTCTTGAAAGGTCACAATCAATGAGACAAGTGCTCAAATAATGGGATAGGCCAAGATCATTTAAGCTCATCAAATGAACATCCTTTTCATAGAGATCAATTCCATAAGTTATAGCTTGAGTAGACCAAAATAGAGGAGCCATGAAAACCTGCTACAATGATTGAAACTTTGAAGACATAGAGTTCATGAAGAAAGGGGACCTATATTTATCAGGTAAAAATATATGTATATTAACCCCCAAATCATTGCATTTTGATCCTTGCATGGAGCCCAAAAAAAATAATCCTTGACAAATTCAATTTTTTTCCAGCAAAGGAAAGTTATTGGAGGTTTAGGCCCTACCAATATCAGGGTAGAGAAAGCCCAACTTTCATCATCCAAGATCATGAAATATTTTTTAAGTTTATGTGAATGTGATGTTGAAGCATATCTTTTCGAGTGCACTTCTAAGCCACTCACTTTTAAATAACATCTTTGAAATTATCAATTTTTTAGTACACCTTTGAGCCCTTGCCTTTTAGATATTACGTTTTTTAGCCCTTATCTCCTTTGAATAGTGTTTTTGGCACTATCACCTTTTTAACTGTCTTTAAGCTCTCACCTTCCAGATAGTATGCTTTTTAGCCTTATCCCATTTGGATAGTGATTTTGACACTATTAATTTTTTAGTGCTCTTTTGAGCCCTCGCCTTTTAAATAGTGTATTTTTTAGCCTCTATCTCTTTTAGATAATTTTTTGGCATTATTAGCTTTTTAAATGTGCCTTTGAGTCATCACCTTCCAGATAGTGTGCTTTTTAGCCCCTGTCTCTTTCATATAGTGCTTTTTTATAAACCCCGGGAAATAAATGTTTGCGTAAATCACAAACTAAACAAATGGAAAATAAAAGTGCAGAATTTCATGCACAAATTTAAATAAAATGAAAATTCAAAAACTTTCGGATTTAAATCTCCGAACAAAATATTTCAAGATATTATAAATTAACCCAAAAATATTAAGGGTTGGATTAAATTAAAGAAAATGAATTGAACTAAACTAAAAAGTTGAGGGGTGAAATTATAAGAAATGAAAAGAGGTATAACTTAATTACAAGAAGAAAAGATGTAGGGGCAAAAATAATACATTTAAAGAAAATGGAACTTAAGTGCAAATAATATAAATTATAGGGTATAAATACCCCTCTTCCTCACTCATCAAAAATCTGCAGCAACTATTAAGAGAGAGGGAGGGAGTTTTTGAATTGTTCTTGCTAAATCAAGAGAGAAATACTAAAAATTCCAAGAACCCATCCAAGATTATGGGTTTATGTAGAATAAATAGTTATGGGTAATGGATTAACAAGAAATTTTAAAGGTAGATAGAGAAGGGAGGGTCGACTTTCATTAAAAAAAAGGGGGAGTCAATAATTTTTGATTGGTTAAAGATCAAAACCTTGATTCTTACCAGGTAAAGAGTTATAAACATAGTTCTATAAGTCGTTTCGAATTCGATTATGTTTTGATGCCTTAGTGTTGAATTTTAATTAGGGTTCTTAGACTTGAATTGTGGAAAATATATTAATTGTTAGAATTAAGTTAATTTATGTGTTGTATATGATTAGGGGCATGAAATTATGATAATTCATCAAGAAAATGTATGGGTAATTGAATTGGGGGTGGCCGACCATATGAAGAGCAAAGAGGGAAAAGGGGAGATTGTGGTTTTCCTTATTGAATTTATTATAATAGGTTGTTTTTTATGTGAATGTGAATGTGAATGTGAATTGAATGAAATTAGCATGAAAGGAATGAGGGAACTCTTAGTTCCTTAAAGCCATACTTTCAACCAATTATACATCAAATGGGGAGGATATTTAATTTGATATATTTAGCTTGATGACGTGTGTTTAGTTGATCAAAATGAGAAAAAATACATATTGAAGTAGCAAGGATTGCGTTTAGAAGAATATTATTTGGAAAGTTAGTAAAATCGATAAAACATCCTATTTTGACATTAAGAGGAACAATTGAAATAAATAGAGTAAATTGTTTCTTAAAAGTTATTGTTGACACTCTTATATGGTATGTGATATGGCTAAGGGTTGAAATAGAAGAGGGAAAGTTGAATTGTGGATGTTGCATGTAAATGGAAAGGTTGACAAATCTGAATAGGTTCATTTCCTGACTTTTATAGAGAATTCGGGTAGGAAGATGAGGAAATTAGGATCAAGTTCCTTTATAGGAATTGTAGTTTTAGATGTTTAATAACTAAAGAAATTGATCTTACTTAATTTGGAGCTATAGAACTCCAATTATGAGTCACCAACCGAGACTGAGTCATGATAGACCCTATAGGGCAGTAGGTCTGATTCATTGATGAGTAATTTTAAGTGTCTTGGGGATAGAACTGGGTTCTCCTCTGTTTTGGGTACTTGTAGCCCTGTATCTTATCTTTCCAATGAGACCAATATTGCTTGAAACAGAGTCCTAGAACTTCAAAAATAGTCAAAAATCTGAGGAGAGGTTGGAATGCGACCTCTACTGGCAGATTTGGGAAGTCACTAAAGCGACTATCTAGACACGTTAAGGGTGAAAATTGAGGTCTTTTCCCTTCTAGGAATATGTGATATTACATCTTACCTTCCAAAAAAAATGAGCCATGTTCGAAATGAAAATTTGTAATGATAATTATGGTCAAACAAAGAATGACAATATTAATAGGTGTAATGAGAAAAACGTAAGATATAAAGAAATGAATAGTTGAAAGAAGGACCTATATTGGTTGTTAATATGGTTATTATGAAATGTATCCTTGAATGAGGATAATTTATGAGATATGCTTGTGATTACAAGAGGGATCACAGGCGTGGTGCATCAGCAGCAGCAGCAACGGAGCACGAGTAAAGCTTCTACTGCAGGTAGGTAATCCACACCTATGCTTCTTAGTTAAATTTCATGATTTAATTTGTTAATGAGGTGAAATGTGAATTAAAGAATGTTAGATATTATATGAAAGAATGAAAGCTTGCATAATGATATTGTTATTTCAGATAGTATCCCAAATATATATGTGTTCAAGATGAATGGTCTTTCATGTGAATTGCCAAGTGATGGAAGTATCGCTGACATAGAAAATATAAGAAGTGTGATATGTGGCATGGACTAGCATATATTTAGTGTATGTTAGGATCCCGAGTAAGGGGACCACCATGCATCGATGCCCATGGGGCATGGACTAGCATATATTTAGTGTATGTTAGGATCCCAGATAAGGGGATCACCATGCATCGGCTAGCATATATTTAGTGTATGTTAGGATCCCGGATAAGGGGATCATCATACATCGACTAGCATATATTGAGTGTAATTGATATTGACAATGTGTTAGGTAGAAATAAATGTGGTTGATTTTATGGAATCTTGAATGAAAGTTGGAAATGGAAGATGAAACAGTTTTAGTAGTTGAATGAGAAAAAGTTCCAATGGAAACAAAAAGGGAGAAGTGAATAGAATAAAAATACATGTCTACCTTTTAAAATTATTGGATATTTGTGTTACTATACTTATTGTGAAATTCATGTTTCAATAAATATGTATTTTGTTTCAGGACCATCGCATACACGGCAGGAGTAGATTCTAGCTTTTATTCACCTTTTATCTTGTAGCCTAAGGAATATATCCTTGTAATTTTGTAATATTAAAATGTTTGTATAACTTAATTTGTATAATTAATGTTTAAACTTGAATATATGAACTTAACTCTGAAATTCATATAACCATGTTCCGTGTATGCATGCTTATCTCATTTATCTCTCTATAATGATATTTGTTATTCAATGTATGTTATAAATATTATGGTTTAGATGATGATGATGTTTGTGGGTTTGAAACCCAGGATGATTGGGTTGTGATTGAGTTATTGAGATGTGGGATATTAGAAGTGTAAATATGTTATATGTCGATAACTTGAGACCTCCCAGTATAAGGAAGACTCTGCTAAAATTTTAGTAGAAATTTCAGTAGACTTTTATATGAAAACTATATAAAGTTTTTTGCCCTGTTTGCTTATGTGTTTGGAGGTGATTTGTTTCAGAAAAATTAGGAACATTACATTTGGTATTAGAGCTCAGGTTGTTATTTCAGATACTGAAATAATGATATGCTTTTGAAATGTGTTTCGGGATGGTTAGAACAAGACAAGAAGCCAGGACTGATCCATCCCCAGTTCGGGGAAGTGACCAGAGTTCTCATTATGAGAGTGATCGAGATTGGGATCCCTTGGCAGACACCTCTTCTCATGTACCTGCAACATCAGTACACTCCGAGAAGGGCGGGTCAATAGGACTTCGAGATGATTTGGAGTCTCGTTAGGTAGAGGTATCATTGCCCGAGGCATTGGATAGACAGGGGGAGATAGTGTACCCCTACTAGTGGTGTCGATAGTTGCGTCAAACCCAGTTTCAGATCTTGCTTTTATGGATCATATAGTGAGAGCCGTAGCAGCAGGGATAGTAGCGAGAGCCTCAAGTACAACTCTTAGACCAGGGGGAGTAGTCGCCATAATACAGTGGGTATGCAAGAGATGAGTTGTGTGACTTATTATAGGGAGAAGGATGTAGAGGTTACTGGGCACTAGCTGAGGAAAGTGGAGAGAGTTATAGATCAAATGCAGGTGTTAGAGGATTTACGGGTGGATTGTGTGACTCAGCTATTGACTGAGAGTGCCCACTCTTAATGGGAGACCATTAGAGAGCGGGGATCAGGGGAGGTATTGAGATGAAGGGACTTTCATGAGGAGTTTGAGGAGAGGTACTATTCTTGGGAGCATATGAGGGTAAAAGAACAAGAGTTTTTGGATTTAAGACAGGGAAATTTGACGGTTCTAGAATATGAGAGGAGATTCTAGGATTTAGCAGTTTTTGCCTCCACTTATCTTCCTACGAAGCGCCATAGAGTAAAAAGGTTTCATCATGAACTCAAACAGGAGCTGGGGGTAATATCGATAGCCATATAGTTTCAGTCTGTTCGGGATTTGGTATGGGCAACTCAGCATATAGAGAGGGTGATGAGGGATGCCCCGAAGCTGGTGGTTGAGTAGAGTTAGGCGACTGGAGACAAGACAAGAGATTTTGGGTTTTTGACTAGGAGACCTGATTAGTACTTAAAAATGCATTTTTATCAAGGTTTTATATCATCATTTTACACTTGAAGTATTAATAACTCCTTAACTAGAGCATGTTTTATAATAATAGATCTGATAATATAAGATAGCTTTAATTTATGGTAAATGTTCATTTTAAATGCAGGCATATCTCACAATTCAAAGTATTGATTGATGTGATTAACTATTGAAAGTGAAAGGACAAAGAAACGGCTAAGATTAGAAAGGAGATACCGATTCAATTCAAATTGGAACACTGTTCAGTTATTGGGTCATATCTGGAGCTGTAGATCTTGGATTTCAGCTTAATTTATATGGATGGAAAGCTAAGAAATAGGCCTACAATGTTCATGAATAGTGTAAGACCCAAATCTGCCGTTTTCAAATTCAAAGTTTGGCCACAAAAGAGAAGTCAGAATTTGTCCTGTAATCCAGCCCAAACACTGCTTAGAATTTTACCCATATCTGGAGTTCTAGAAGGCCAAATGATGTGAAATTTGGTGGGTGGAAGGAAAAGACAATTTCCAACAACTTTCATGAGAAGATTGACTCAAATTCGGATGGTAACAATGACATTTTGGCCAGACAAGAGCTTGAGGTCTATCCACCACTTCCACTAACAGCACTACTCAGTATTTTAGCCATATCTCGAGCTCTAGTGATCCAAATGCTCTGAAATTTTATGGGGAAAAAGATAAGATGATTGCCAACAACTTTCATGAGGAACACTTTGCCAAATTCTGAATGGATCAATGTCATTTTATCCAGCTAAAGTGCTTGAGTGCTGCTGTCCACCAAGTCCACTAAATCAATAGTTGGCCACTACATCAATAATCAATTACCAAATGAATAGTTCTGAATTTTAGCCTATAAAAGG